>Ga0114932_10000209_pt1 | contig 69482 bp, 60 predicted proteins | sample 2SBtaG_2_FD_87286 | JGI IMG/M metagenome (GOLD analysis project Ga0114932, IMG submission 87286) | Deep subsurface microbial communities from Kolumbo volcano to uncover new lineages of life (NeLLi) - 2SBTROV12_ACTIVE470 metaG | ecosystem: Environmental > Aquatic > Marine > Volcanic ...
ACCACGCCTCGAACGCCTGCCAGGTGCCCGGATAGTCCCGCCCAGCCACAGGCATCTCAGAACCAGATCCCACACCCAGTGACCCTACTGGACTTACGCAGAGAGGTCATACACACGTTCGATAACGTGGGGCCTATGCGCGAAGACGATCTCGATGCCCTGCCGCTGCCCGATCTCGAGCGCCGGCTCACCACCCAGGCGGCCATCGTGGCCGCCGAGACCGCCGGCTTCCTCGCCTTGCTCGCAGCGTTCGACAGGCGCGAGGGCTGGAAGGGCGACGGCGTGAACACCTGCGCTCACTGGCTGAACTGGCAGCTGGGGACGTCATTTCGCACCGCGAGGGAGCAACTCCGGGTCGGCCATGCGCTGACCGAACTCCCCCAGATCCGGGCCGCATTCGAGGCGGGCGAGATCACCTACAGCCGGGTCAGGGCGATCACGCGCATCGCCGTGCCCGAGACCGAAGACCACCTGCTGATGCTGGCCAGGGAATCCACGGGCGCCCAGCTGGAGACCATCGTGCGGACCTACCGCCTCCTCGACGAGCAGAACGACGAGGATCCTCCCCCGCCACCGGCCCCCGAGCTTCGGAAGCGGCGCGAGCCCGACGGGCGAGTGACGATCAGCCTGACGACCGATGCGGTAGATGCCGAGCTGGTGATGCAGGCCGTTCACCCCGCGATGACGCCAGACGGCGAGCGGCCACTGGTCGAGCGGCGTGCCGATGCGATGGTGGCGGTGGCCGACAGCTACCTGAGCGAGGGACCGGCCGACCGAAGCGGAAACGACAGGACCACCGTGCAGATCCACGAGGACGCTCGGCGAGTCTTCCTGAGCGACGGCACGCGGTTGGACCGCGAAACCGCCTCGCGGGCCACCTGCGACGCCCGGCGCCCTCGCCGCAGCGCCGGGGTGAGCGCGTCACTACGCCGACAACTTCAGGCACGCGATGGTGGGTGCGTGTGGCCGGGCTGCGACGCTCTCCACCACCTCCACGCCCATCACGTCGTCCATCGCGAGCACGGCGGCCCGACCACGCTCGACAACCTCGTCCTGCTGTGCGGCCACCATCACCGTCTGCTGCACACCGGCGGCTACTCGATGCACCGACGAGGCGACACGCGGTGGGAGGTGCGGCGAGCCGACGGTTCGGTCATCGAATCGTCGCCGACGAAACTGACGGTTCCGCGGAACCGCATTCCCAGACCGGTCGCCGACCCTCACGCGGTCGTGAGCAACTGGTCCGGCGACCCGCTCGACACTCGGGAGTTGATCGGAATCCCGGTCCGAAGGGATCCGATCCCCACCGGCTGACGCCGTCCCGGTCGAAACCCCACACTGCCGTTCGACATCCGAACAGACACGCGCGATCTGGGAGGATCACACCATGTTCAGCGGGTTCCCCACCGAGACCATCGACTTTCTCGCCGATCTTCGGGCGAACAACTCCAAGGAGTGGTTCGACGGCAACCGCAAGCGGTACGACGAGCACTACATCGGGGCAGCGAAGGAGTTCGTCGTAGCAGCGGGCTTGGCGCTCACAGAGCTGGTGCCCGACATCGTGGCCGAACCGAAAGTCAACGGCTCGATCTTCAAGATCAACCGAGATGTGCGGTTCAGCAAGGACAAGACGCCTACAAGGAGCACATCGACTTCCGCTTCTGGCAGGGCGATCGGAAGACGGCACCGTCAGCGCTCATGTTCCGGATCACCCTCGATGACTACGGCGTTGCAACCGGGGCGCCTGGCTTCGACAAGGCTCGGCTCGAACGGTTCCGCGGAGCCGTCCGGGGCGAGTGGGCGTCGCTCAAGAGCGCCGTCGACCAGGTCGAGGCAGCCGGCTACCACGTCGACGGTGAAGCGCTGAAGAAGGTGCCGGCGGGCTTCGAGCCCGTCCACGACACCCAGGCCAGGCTCCTGCGCCACAAAGGCCTGATGGTCGGCCAAGGCATCGACCACGGCCCAGAGCTCCACACCTCAGAGCTCATCGACGTCCTCATGCAGCGGTGGCGGGAGGTCCTGCCCATCCACGCCTGGCTGGTCACGAACCTGAGCTGACGCTCCACTGCCAGGCATTCCACGTCACGAACATCGACCAGCCGTTGGCCTCGACGCCGTCGATGCCCGACTGCCATGCCGCCACCCGGTCGGACACCCACAGACGGCGGGCCACGGCGTCCGTCGCCAACCGCTCGAACAGCGGGCCGGTGTCTCCGGCGTCAGCGAGCTCGGCTTCGCCCGGCAGCACCTCGTCGAACAGGCAGGACCAACAGGGCGATGGACCCAGGTACGCCTCGGCCACCAGCACCTCGAAGTCGTCGTTGGACACCCACTCCGCCACCAGCCGGCTCGGGCCCACCCGCAGCTCGGGAACGACTCCCCCATCGTCATCGGCCTGAATCTGGATCGCCCTGGCCATCGCCCCGAGCATGGGAAGGTCCTCCGCCAAGCTGATCGTGACCTCGCGGTCGAGGTCTGCAACGGGACGCTCATCGAGTCCCGGGAAGGCAAGCGCGGTCGACTCTCCCTTGAGCAGCGCCCCGACGAATGCGTCTGGGGCGAATCCCGTGAGAACGGATCGCCGCACCTCGCTCGACAGCGAATCCACATCGAGTAGCGCCATCGCCTGCCACCCGCCACCGCCATCCACGTCTTGCCCGCAGCCGTCGACGTCCTCGCACACGTAGGTCTGAAGACCGGGCGCCGCCCACGGAAAGATCACGTCCAGCTCTCCACGCCCGAACAGCTGCAGGAGGGTCGTCTGGTCGGGCACCACCACCAAGCGCAGCTCGTCGACCCACGGGCCCTCCCCCGCCTCGACGCCCCACCACGAATCGTTGGGGATGAGGACCGTCTCGAGACCCGACGTCTCGGACACCACCATGAAGGGCCCGCCGAACAGATGCCGCTCTGCGGGCTCGACCGTGTCGACGCCCGACCAGAGACGTCGCCACCCGGGAAGCGGCTGCGTGAACCGCACGGTGATCAGGCCATCGGACGCCTGCTCGACCGACTCGACGAACCGATCGTTGGCGGTACGCCGCAAGTCGCCGCCATCGATTGCAGATCCGTCCGACCAGCCCGCCCCCTCGCGCAGGCGAAACGAGGCCTCGCGCAGGTCCGGCCCCTCGACGACGGAGCCGGGCTCCACGAGCCGGGGCGCCCAGCCGCCGCCGGGGCGGGGCGTGAAGAGCTGCGGGTGGATCAGCGCCCGCACGATGTCGCCACCGACGTGAGCGGCATCGGGGTCCGGCTCGATCCAGATGCCCACGGTCACCGAGCCGCCGCGCTCCCGCGGTTCTTCGACCTCGGGCAAGGTCAGTGGCACCTCGGGCGCCTCGGTGGTGACGGTGACCTGTGAGAGGTCGGCCGTCGTCGAGGGAGCGCGCTCGGGTTCGGGGTCCGAACAGCCAGCGATCAACAGCGTGAGCACGAGGCTCGCGCCGGCCGCCCTACGCCAGGAGCAGACCAAGAACCAGCGTTGTGAAGGCGAACACGATCGCCACCACGATCGTGATGCGGTTGAGGTTCTTCTCCGCAACCGTCGAGCCGGCGGCGGTCGACCCGACGCTGCCACCGAACATGTCCGACACGCCACCGCCCTTGCCACTGTGGAGCAGCACGAGGCCGATGAGGGCGAAAGCCGCAACGAGATGAACGGCACCGACGATCCATGTCATAACGGGGTCAGAGGTTACCAGCGGCTGCGCCGACTACCGCAGCACGCACGCGCGCCGGCGACAATGGCAACTCGTCGATCGTGACGCCCAGAGGTGACAGGGCGTCGCAGACGGCGTTGGCGATGGCCGCATAAGGCCCCAATGTCCCGCCTTCTCCCACTCCTCTGACGCCGTTGAGGTTGTCGGCAGGATCCTCGACGTGGCCCATCACGATCTCGGGAATCTCCAGCGCCGAGGGCAGTAGGTAGTCCATCAGCGTTCCGGTGGTGAGCTGGCCGTGTTCGTCGTACACGAAGTGTTCGTACATGGCGCCGCCGATCCCCTGGGCGAGAGCTCCTTGCACCTGTCCCTCGACGATCATCGGGTTGATCATTCGGCCGGTGTCCTCCACCACCACCATCTTGCGGACATCGATCTCGCCCGTTTCGATGTCGACCTCGACGACCGCGGCCTGGGCGCCGGCAGCGAATGTCCCGGTCATCGGGTCGTAGAAGCGGGTCATCTCGAGGCCCGGGTCCTCCCCCGACGGCAGCCGCTGCGGCTCCATGAACGCGACCCGGCAGACCTCCGCCACCGAGACGCCTACTGCGGGGGCGTCCTCGGTGTGCACGAAGCCGTCGTCGATGCTCAACCATTCGGGGTCGGCTTCCATCATGTGCGCCGCGATCCGGAGGATCTTCTCCTTGGCCGCTCTCGCCGCCACGGTTGCCGCGCCCGAGCCGATCACCCCCTGACGGCTCGCGAATGCGCCCAGACCGAATTGAATGCGCCCGGTGTCGCCCATCTCGACCGACACCGAATCGAAGGGCACGCCGAGCTCTGCGGCCACCACCTGACCGAGCGTCGTTTCGAGCCCCTGCCCCTGCGACGTGGTGCCGGCCAGAACATGCACTGACCCCGAGGGATCCAGGCGAACCGTCACGCACTCGTGCCCGGTCCGGAAGGGCAGCCGCGGCCCCGCCGAGGCCTTCTGCCCGAGCCCGGTGAGCTCGTTGTAACAACTGAACCCCACGCCCACGTAGCGACCGTCGCGTCGGGCCGCCTCCTGCTCCAGGCGCAGATCGTCGTACCCCACCAGATCGACCGCCTGGTCGAGGCACTCGATATAGGTGCGAGAGTCGTGCACGAGGCGGGTGGGGGCCGTGTAGGGAAGGTCGTCCGGGCTGACCAGATTCAGCCGTCGCAGCTCCACCACGTCCATGCCCAACTCCGCCGCTGCGTCGTCGAGCAACCGGTCCATCACGAACACCGTCGCAGGGCGAGCGACCCCCCTGTACGGACCGGTCGATGCGGTGTTGGTGGCGACACCACGCACGTCGCAGCGGAAGTGCTCGAGCTTGTACGGACCGGTCAGTAGCCCGCCGGCCATGAGGGGCTCGATACCGGCCGTCCACGGGGCGCAGCTGTATGCGCCGACGTTGGCGTGCAGGGTGGCGTCGACTGCGACGAGAGCGCCGTCGGCGTCGAAGCCCGCCCGCACCGAATAGTGGTGGTCACGCGCGTGCAGGGCGGTCTGAAGGTGCTCGACCCGGTCCTCGATCCACGAGATCGGCCGACCGAGCCGGCGGGCCATCTGGGCGACCACGAGGTCCTCGGGATACTGGGACGCCTTCACTCCGAAGCCGCCGCCGACGTCACCCACGATCAGCCGAACCTGGTGATCCGCGAGATCCAGCGCAGAAGCGATGCAGTTGCGGTGCAGATGGGGGATTTGAGAGGTGGCGTGCAGCTTGAGGACCTCGCCACCGTCATCCCAGACCGCGACGGCGCCGCGACCCTCGAGCGGCACGCCACCGTGGCGGTTGGTCTGGTACTCCCGCTCGATCACCAGCGCACAGCCGTCGAGGGCGCCCTCGACGTCACCCGCGTCGAAGACCCTGCTGACCAGCACATTGTCGGGGGCCGCCGCGTGGACGGGCTCGCCTGGCGCCCCGAGTGCGGCCCGCGCGTCGACGTGGACGTCGTGGTCCTCGTAGTCCACGACCACGAGCTCGGCGGCGTCTTCTGCCACGTAACGGTCCACGGCGACCACGGCCGCCACGGCTTCGCCCTGGTAGCGGACCTTGTCCGCCGCGAGGATCGGCTGCGGTGTCGGGACGTGGGTGGGAAGGGCTGACTCGGCGACGAGTTCGACGCCCGCGATGTCGGCGTCGCGGCCGGCCGCAACGGCTACGACACCCTCCAGATTCGCGGCGTCGGAGATGTCGATGTCGCCGATGCGCGCATGAGCCACGGGGCTACGAACGAAGGCAACGTGCAGCATCCCGGGGTACCGGACATCCGCGATGAAACGGCCCCGACCTGTCAGCAGCCGCGCATCTTCGACCCGCGGCACGCGCTCGCCGAAGGGCGCCCCATCGGTTCCGGGTTCGCGTTCGCCGCTCACACCATCGAGTATCCGCCGTTGAGCGAGATGGTCTGGCCCGTGACCCATCCCGACAGCGGTGAAGCGAGCAGCATCACCATCGGAGGAACATCGGCTGGCATCCCCACCCGGCGCACGGGATACAGCTTGATGATGCGCTCCATCTTCTCGTCGTCGGCGTGACCGGTGTGATGATCGAAGTTCTCACTGCGGACGAGCCCGAGAGAGACGGTGTTGGCCCGGATCCCGTCGCGGCCGAACTCTTTGGCCATGGACTTCATGAGGCCCATCGTCGAGGCGCGCGTTGTGGCGACGGGGGCAAGGCGCGACTCACCGACCCGTCCCGAATCACCCATCAGCGACACGATGGAGCCGCCGCCGCGCGACTTCACATCGGTGTCGATCATGTGGCGAATCACGGCCTGGGTGACCCGCATCATGCCGAGCACGGTGACATCCACCATCTTGGCGAAGTCATCGGCATCGAAGTCGAGAAAGGGGCCGGTGTCGGTGTAGGCGGCGTTGTTCACCAGAACGTCGATGCTGCCGAGGGACTCCACGACCTCGCCGACCAGTCGATCGACGTCGGCCTGGCTTGTGATGTCGGCCTGCACCGCGATCGCTCGTCCGCCGGCCTCATTGGCGGCCGCAGCGGCCTTCTCGGCTCCCGCCGACGAACTGTTGTAGCTGAAGGCGACGTTGGCGCCCTCAGCCACGAACGCCTCGCCCAGCTCCCGGCCAACGCCCTGACCGCCGCCGGTGATGAGGACGTTCTTTCCCCCGAGCTGAAGATCCATGGCGGTGAACGTAGCAAGGTTGACTAGGTTCCTGATCCGTGAAGCCGGCTCCGTTCACCCTGCACCGGGCCACATCGATCGCTCACGCCGTGGGCCTTCTGGGGCGATTCGCGGAGGCTGACGAAGAGGCGAAGGTGATCGCGGGAGGCCAGAGCCTCACTGCGCTGATGAACCTCCGGCTCGCTCGCCCCGACCATCTCGTCGACATGACCGGTGTCGCGGAGCTCCACCGAATCGTCGACGACGCTCACGGGGTGCGGATCGGGGCGATGGTGACCCAGGCCGAGGCCCTCGCCGATCCCGCGGTGACCCTCGAGGTCCCGCTCCTCTCCGCCGCGCTGGCTCACATCGGCCACACCCACATTCGCAATCGCGGCACGGTCGGGGGCTCGATCGCCCATGCGGACCCGGCTGCCGAACTTCCCGTAGTGGCGCTGGCTCTCGATGCCGAGCTGGTGGTGGTGGGCCCAGGGGGTCGCCGGAGCATCAGCGCATCGGAATTCTTCGAGGGCCCGTTCATGACTGCGCTCGGTCCGGCCGACCTGCTCGTCGACGTTGTCGTGGGCGAGATGCAGCCCGCCGAGGGCGGTGCTCAGATCGAGTGGGGGTTCGAAGAGCTGGCCAGACGCGATGGCGATTTCGCGATGGTGCTCGCCGCAACGATCGTCTGGCGAGATGCCGCCGGCACCATCACCGATGCACGAGTCGCCCTCGGCGGGGTCGGATCTACTCCGCTTCGATCCTCCGGCGCAGAGCAGCGGCTGATCGGCAGCTCTGGCGTGCCCGAGGACCTCGCTGCCGCGGCCGCGGCGGCTGCGGCGGACACGAGCCCCACCGACGACGTTCACGCCAGCGCCGAGTATCGGCGGGACATGGTCGAGGTCCTGGTGGACCGCGCCCTGCGAGGAGCACGCCTCCACTACGTCGAGCCGCATGAAGCGCACCCGTCGCTGCCGACGGTGTCGCCTGGGTCCGGCACCGTTGTGGTCAACGGAGAGATCAGAAGCGTCGAGGGGGTGCCACATCGGCGGCTGCTCGCCGACTGGCTCCGCGACGACCAAGACCTGACCGGCACGCACCTGGGGTGCGAGCACGGCGTGTGTGGCGCGTGCACCGTTCTGCTCGACGGAAGGCCCGTTCGTTCGTGCCTGATGTTCGCCGCGCAGGCCGAGGGCCACGACGTCACCACGATCGAGGCGCTCGGGACTCCAACCGACCTCCACCCCGTGCAGGAGGCGTTTCGACGGTGTCACGGCCTGCAGTGTGGGTTCTGCACCCCCGGCATGGTCCTGACCGCCGTCGACCTGCTGCGGCGGATCCCCGACCCGACGGAGGCCCAGATCCGTGAGGATCTGAGCGGCAACATCTGCCGGTGCACCGGCTACGTCAAGATCATCGAAGCCGTTCGGCACGCCGCCGAACTCGTCCACGACAGCTGAGCGTCAGCGCAGTTGCACCTGCGGGTTCACCACTGACGGTAGTGTCACTATCCGATGGCGGTCAGCACAGATGCCGAGCTCTGGGACGCATTCGAGCGCTACCAGGACGCAGCTACCCTGGTGGCTGCGAAGTCGATGCGAAAGTCCTTCGAACATCCGATCTCCGGCTATCTGTGGTTCGTCTCCGAGCTGGCCCATCGGTCGTACTCCAATCCCACCGACGCCCAGCTGATGCAGGAGTGGTACGCCTCCTACGCGGCGCACCAGGAGGGGTACGTCGGGGAGATGGAGCGGGTGTATGAGTCGCTGCGCGCCGTCGACATCGCCCGCTTCCAATGTGACGCGCGAGAGGTGCACGAGGAACTGATGGGCGTGAGCCTGTCGTTGCACCGACGTTGGCGGGTTTCCGGCTATCCGGACGACTGGATGGAGAAGCAGCTCCGTGCGGTGTGCAACGTGTTGCACGTCCCGTTCGACGTGGCGACCCCTGGCATCGTCGAGGTCCTCGCCCACCGCGAGGCGAACCCAGGCGATCCGGTCGAGCTCGGCGGGGACTCCAGCGCGGCGTAGGCCGCTCAACCAGCCACGACGTTGAGGCTTTCGGGCCCACGAAACACGATCGTGTCTCGCCATGACACGTCCGAGCCGGCGAGCTCCAGGGTCGGGAACGTCGCGGCCACTCGTTCGAGAATGATCGAGACCTCCATCCGGGCCAGCGCCGAACCCATGCAGTGGTGGGGGCCCAGGCTGAAGGTGACGGGGACGTTGTTCTCGCGGTCGATGCGGAACGCGTCGGGCTCGTCGAATCGCGCAGGGTCGTGGTTGCACGCCCCGAGCAGCGGGAACACGGCCTCACCCTCGGCAACGGGCACTCCCCCGACCTCGGTGTCCTCGAACGCCACCTCCCAGCTCTGCACCACCGGAGCGTCGTAGCGCAGGCACTCTTCGGTGGCGGCGAGCGCGCGACCGGTTGGGTCCGCGGCGAGGCGCGACCACTGGTCGCGGTCCCGCAACATCGCAAGCACACCGCTGCCCACGGTGTCGCGCGTCGTCTGGTGCCCGGCGGAGAACAGGAAGATGCAGTTGCTCACCAGCTCGTCGTGCTCGATCGCGTGTCCGTCCTGCTGCGAGGCGAGGATCAGCGCGGACAACAGATCCTCGCCCAGGTCCCGCGACCGATCGGCGACGAGCTGTTCCATCATCTGCCATTCCTCGGCGAGTGCTGCCGATGCGTCTGCGTACTGTTCCTCGGCGATCGACGGCGAGACAAGGTGGGCGATCCGCTGTGTCCAACCGTCGAACAGCTCTCGATCACCGTGCGGCACCCCGAGCATCTCGCAGATCACGAGCGACGGGACCGGATGTGCCACCGCGTCGAGTAGGTCGAAGGGTTCGCTCGGATCGAGGGCGGCGAGCAGGCTCTCCACGAGCTCGACGATGTAGGGCCGCAGGCTCTCGATCCGTCGCGGGGTGAACGTGTTGGCGAACAGCCCACGCACACGCGTGTGGTCGTCGCTGTCGAGATAGGTCATCCGCCGAATCACGTACTCGTATGGCTGACCCGCGCCGAGCGTCTCGAAGTACTGCTGCTGGAAGGCAGACGCGACCCGGCCGAACTGCTCCCCCAGCAACACCGCGCGCGCATCGTCGTAGCGGAACACCCAGTGGGCCCGCCCATCCCAATGCACGGGCGCGAGTTCGCGCATCACCTTGAACGTTGGGAACGGGTCGATCCGCATCTGCGGGTGGGTGAAATCGAAGGACGCCGGATCCCAGGACCCGGGTGCCCCTCCGAGCGCGACCGTCACGTCAGGATCCGATTGGGTGGGTGATGGGCAGGCTTCCCTTCGCGCCGGGCACCCACCCCTGCAGGATCGCGGAGAACGCGCCGGCGCCACCGCCGGCCCGAATCACCATGGGCGACCACTTCGGGAGCTTGCGGATCGTGCGCCCGCCCTCGTCTCCATCCCCGAAGATCGAAGGACCACCGCTCACCTCGAGGCCCTCCTCGATTCCATCGACGCCACGCGCCGCGCGGGCCACATCCATCTGGAGAAGCGGCTCGAGCTCCTCGTAGAAACGGGCCTTCGACCACCCGGCTTCGGCGTACACACGCATGTGCTCCGGCGTCATCACGACCATGGCTTCGGATGGAAGCTTCACGTTGCTCACCGCCATCAGCTGCTGGGCGAGGGTGCGGGTCAGTGACTCGGGCGTTCTCGAGATCTGGTCGACGGCGCCGATCGGTCCGTGACCGGCGAACAGCGTCACCGTGTTCTGACCGGGCTCGAAGCCGCGGGTGACCGACAGCGGCTCCCAGCCGTCGGGGAGGCCCTCTTCGTCCTCGGCGAAGCACCACCCGACCTTGGAGGGGGCACCCAGTGCCGATCTGTCGATCCCGCCCACTCCGGGCGTGCCGCCGCCGACGTTGCGAACGACGAGCTGGAGCGCCCGGCCGATCGTGGAGTTGGCCCGATTTCCCTGCCCGAGGGCGTTCTTGTCGGTGTTCATGCCGATCTCGTGGCGGATCGGCCCGTTGACGATGATGATCGGTCCGCTGAACCACAGCGTGCACAGCAGCCCGTGCATGTTGAACTGGTCAGTGCATGCAGCCTCGATTGCTGCGAGCACGACGGGCAGGTACTCCGGCGTGCAGCCCGCCATCACTGCGTTGACCGCGACCTTCTCGACGGTGCACTCGGCCAGCACCGGCGGCACGACGGCCACCACCTCCTCAGGAGATCGTGTCGTGCCTGTGAGCATGCGGTTCACCCGCTCCTCGGTGGGCGGAATGATGGGCAGCCCGTCGGACCAGCCCCGGTCATACATCGCCTCGAACTCGTCCTCGAGCGTCGCGAACTCCACCCGGCGGCTATGGAGGTGGCCGCCGCCGTACAGCACGTCGAGCCGATCGGCGTTGTCGGGGTCGACAGAGAGCGAGCCGCACCCAGGGCGCCAGTCGGCCACGTCAAGGCCGAGGTCGTCGACGCCGGTTATTGCCTCCCAGGAGGCCCGGTCCCATCCGACGGTTCGGGCCATCTCCCTGCCGGCGGTGACGTGAATCAGGGTCGGCACCGTTTCGATCTCGTGATGCCACGACATCTCGAGAGCGGTGTCATCGACGACACCCTCGACACCCCCGGGAAACGTCGGATCGTCCTGTGTGTAGACCGTGATCCGCGACCGAGCGGACAGGTCCGCAAGGACGCCTTCGATCTCTTCACACGTCGGACAATCCCGTTTGACGAACGCAACGAGGCCGTCGGGAAGTGGAGGCTTGGGAGGCGCGCCGGTCATGGTGCGACGCTATCCCAGGCAGCTCCTCAGCTGTCGTCCACGCGCCCTCGCAGGGAACGGCGGTACAGGGTCGTGGGTGACTGCTTGGCCGGCGGACGCAGCGCAGCGAGCGGAACCTCAGGTGCGTGCCGGTCGAGAAGGGCGCGCACCGCGTCGTACTCGAAGCGGCCCTCGACCGCGTCGCAGAGCACCACTCGTCCCCGCTCAGTTCGCGCCGCCAAGCCGCCCCGGAGCCGACTCTCGCGTTGCGGGTTCACGCCGAGCAGCGAGTCGCCTCGCCGCACTCGGTCGCGGACCGAACGGGTGACCTCGATCACTTGCCCCCATGTGATCTCGTCGCGCCTCAACGGGCACACGCGCGTCACGCCTCCCTCGTGGAGGTGCGTGCGCAGCGGGTGGTCGTATATCTGCGCTCCCACGAGAAGGGCGCCCGCGGCAACGATCGCAGCACTGAACCAGCTGAAGCCCCGCCCGCTCATGACCGCGATGGGTCCGATGATCAGGAGCGCACCACCGAAGCCCGAGAGTGCCCAGCGCCGCCGCGAGGAGTAGAGGGTGATGTGAAGGGGCCCCGGCCCGGAAGGCTCGGGCGCCTCAGGCACTGACCCCGGCGACCTTGTCCGCGAGCGACTCGCCCGGCATCAGAGGGAAATGACACGCCACCATCTGACCCTCTGCGACCGCCCCCAGCTGCGGCTCCTCGGTCGCACACCGATCCTGGGCGATCGGGCACCTCGTGCGGAAACGGCATCCGGTCGGGGGGTTGGCAGGCGACGGGAGATCGCCCTGGAGGATCACCCGACGACGAGCTCTCTCCCGATGCGGATCCGCGACCGGCACCGCTGACAACAGCGACTGCGTATACGGGTGAGCCGGCTGATGGTAGATCTCGTCGCTCGGCGCCTCTTCGACGATCTTGCCGAGGTACATCACCGCAACGCGGTCGCTGATGTGGCGCACCACCGACAGATCGTGGGCGATGAAGAGGTACGCCAAGCCGAACTCGTCTTGCAGCTCCTCGAGAAGGTTGATCACCTGTGCCTGCACGCTCACGTCGAGAGCCGACACTGGCTCGTCGAGGACGATCATCGACGGCTGCAGCGCCAGAGCGCGAGCGATGCCGATCCGCTGACGCTGGCCACCGGAGAACTCATGCGGATAGCGGGAGCCGTGTTCGGACAGCAGCCCCACGGAGCCGAGCAGCTCGGCGACGCGGTCCACTGCATCGGCGCGCTTCCAACCGTGGATGCGGAGCGGCTCGCTGATGATCTCCTCCACCGACATGCGCGGGTTGAGGGATGCGAAGGGGTCCTGGAAAACGATCTGCATCTCGGCGCGTAGCTCACGCATCCGCCGACGGTCTGCGTCCCCCACCGATTCGCCTCGGAATGCGACATGACCCGACGTCGGCTCGATCAGCCTGAGCAGAGAGCGACCAAGCGTTGTCTTGCCGCAGCCCGACTCGCCGACGATGCCCAAGGTCTCTCGGTCGGCCAACTTCAGCGACACGCCATCGACCGCGTGAACGGTACCGATCTGCTGGCGGAAGAAGCCGGCGCGGATTGGGAAGTAAGTCACCAGGTCGGTGACCTCGAGAACCATGTCATCGCTCACTGCTAGGCCCCCTGACCGGCGGTCTCGAGCGGTTCGAGGTCCGCAGAATGGTGACACCGGCTCTGGTGTCCCGGTGCCACGGTTGCCAGGTCCGGGACCTCGTCGCAGATGTCGGTCCGGTACTCACAGCGCGGGTTGAAGGCGCACCCCTGAGGCAGATTGACAAGGCTCGGTGGTGTCCCGGCGATCGGAACGAGGCGGTCCGCTCGGCGGGGGCCGAGCTGTGGGATGGATCGCATGAGACCCCGGGTGTACGGGTTGAGCGATCGGTAGAAGATGTCATCTGTCGAGCCCGCCTCGACGATGCGTCCGCCGTACATCACCTGAACACGATCCGCGAGACCGGCAACCAGCCCGAGATCGTGGGTGATCATCATGATCGCGGCGCCGGTCGCCTCCTGGGCGGCCTGCATCACCTCCACCACCTGGGCCTGGATGGTCACATCGAGGGCCGTGGTCGGTTCGTCGGCGATCAACAGCATCGGATCGTTGGCCATCGCCATCGCGATCATCGCCCGCTGCCGCATGCCTCCCGAGAACTCGTGCGGGTACTGCCTCGCCCGACGGGCCGGCTCGGGCACACCGACGATGTCGAGCAGATCGATCGCTCGCCCGAACGCTTCGTCCTTGGTCCTGTCGGGCTGGTGCACCGACACGGCTTCGGCGATCTGGTTGCCAACCGAGAACAGCGGGTTCATTGCGGTCATCGGGTCCTGAAAGATCATCGCGATCTCTCCACCGCGAATCGACCGCAGCTCACGTTGGCTCATCGCCAGCAGATCCTGGCCGCCGAACATCGCCGAGCCGCTCACCTGCGCTGTGTCGGGCAAGAGCCCCATCAACGCGAGCGCGCTCACCGACTTGCCCGAGCCCGACTCGCCCACAACGGCCAGCGTCTCGCCGCCGCGAACGTCGAACGAGACATCGTTGACGGCCCGTACGGTGCCAACGGGTGTCGGGAACGCGACGCTCAACCCGTCCACGGTGATGATCGGCTCGCTCACGCCCGCACCTTCTTCGACTTGGGATCGAGGGCGTCGCGGAGGCCATCGCCGATGAAGTTGAGGCTGAGCGCGATCGTCACGAGGATCCCGCCGGGGATGAGCACTCTGCTGGGCCGCGAGTCGAGCGCTCCCTTGAACTCGTTGATGATGTTGCCGAGGGTCGGCACCGGCGGCTGCACCCCCAGCCCGAGGAACGAAAGTGTTGCTTCGAGCCCGATCGCGAGGCTGGCCACGAGGGTGACCTCCACCAACATCGGACCCATGACAGCCGGGAGGAGGTGCCGGACGATGATGCGCGGTGAGCCAGCGCCGAGCGCCCGAGCCGCCTGTACGTACTCGGATTCTTTGAGCGACAGGAACTGGGCGCGCACCACGCGCGCGATCCGTATCCACAACAGGCAGGCCAGTAAGACCCCCATGGTGAAGGGCTTGCTTCCCCACTTGATGCCCGCCACCGCAAGCACCACGATCCCAGGAACCACCAAGAGCAGGTTGATCAGCTGGGTCACGAGCACATCGGTCCACCGACCGAAATATCCGGCCATCGCGCCGAGGAAGCCGCCGATGCCCGTGGAGACGAGGGCGACGACCAAGGCGATCCGCAACGACTGGTAGGTGCCGTCCCAGATCCGGACCCACAGGTCTCGGCCGAGTTCGTCTGTCCCGAAGAGGTGGTCGACGCTGGGCCCTTGGGCCCGATCAGCGGCGTTGATCTCGTCGTAGCTGTAGCTGGTGAGGCGGGGGGCGAGGAACGTGACGACCACGATCATCACGAAGATGACGAGACCGGCGAGCGCGAGCTTGTGACGGAGGAAGTTCTCCATCGTCTGACGCCCGAAACTCTTCGACTGCCCGCCGATGCCCTCGGCCTGGGCGACGTCTGGCCCGTCGGTGGGGTCGGTCTCGGTGGCCGTCATCAGTCGAACCTGATCCTCGGGTCGATCACGCCGTAGAGGAGGTCGGCGAGAAGATTGCACACGATGGCCAGGCCGGAAATGAAGAAGATGGCGGCCATTGCGAGATGGATGTCCTGAGCGAAGAGCGACCCGATGAGGAGGCGCCCGAGTCCGGGCCAGTTGAATACCGTCTCGGTGATGAGAGCGCCACCGACCAATGCTGCGAAGTCGAGCGCCCACACGGTGACGAAGGTGACCAGGCCGTTGCGCAAGGCGTGCTTCATGATCACGGTGCGCTCGGCGAGGCCCTTGGCTCTCGCCGTACGGATGTAGTCCGAGCCGACCACCTCGAGCATCGCCGCGCGCCCGAAGCGGGCCTCGGCGCCGATCGAGATGAAGGCCAGGGTGAAGGCCGGCATCGCCGCCGACCGGAAGAACTCGAGGAGCGAGTCGTCACGCATGCCCGAGACGTAGAACGGTTTGAGGTCCCAGTACTTCAAGCTCCACAGCATCAATGTCTGCAGGGCCAAGCCCAGGACGAACGTGGGAATGGCGATCCCGATGAACGAGACGCCGGTGATCAGGTAGTCGGACGCGCTGTATTGGCGTATGGCGCTCCACACGGACATGCCGAGAGCGACCACTACCGTCAGGAGGAACGCGGGGATCGCGATCAGCGCGGTGTTCTTTGCCCGCTCTCGTACGATCCCCATCACGGGCTCGTTGCCCTGGGAGATCGCTTCGCCCATGTCGCCGGTCACCGCCGCTCCGAGCCAGTTGCCCCATCGCACGACGATGGGGTCTTCGAGCTGGTAGAGCTCCACGAGATGGTCGTACGCCGACTGGTCGCAGGTCGAGCACGTGGCCAGTCGATCGCGTGGATCGCCGACCTCGTTCACCAGCCAGAACACCGCGAGGGTGGCCAGCAGGAAGAGGGGCACGGTGGCCAACAACCGTCGTGCTGCGTAGGCGAACACGGGCGACTCCCCTAGGGAAACGTCGAGCGGAACGAGTGGTGCGGGGAGGAGACCGAAGCCTCCTCCCCGCATTCCATCACTCGTCGGTCAGTCGAGACAACCCGGCTGCCGGTGGAATCAGCCGGCCAGCTGGAAGTCCACCACGTTGGCCAGCGGGCCGCCGTGGTTGACGTCGGGCGAGGCGCCGGCGCCGAGGAGCAGCACCTTGTTGTAGGCGTAGAACGTCGGCTTCTGGGTCAGAGGCAGCATGAACAGGCCGTCCTCTGCGTCGATCTCCAGAGTGGTCACCCAGCGGTTCAGCTCGTTGTAGCAAGCGTCGCGCGTGGTGTCGTCGACGGTCGCATCGCACTCGTCCGAACGGGTGACGAAGTCCTCGCTGACGAAGCCGTAGGGCATGAAACCGCTGGTGTGCTTGTACGCACCGCTCTGGCTACCGGGCCACGGGCCACCGACCCATGCGAACTGGGTGATGTCCCAGATCGTGGGATCACCCTCTGCGCCAGCGCTCGAGGAGGCTGCGAGAGCCTCACCGGAGAAGGGCTTCTCGCCGAAGTAGGCAGCGCCCGGCACGTTGTCGATCACGATGTCGATGCCGGCGTCCTTCAGCTGCGCCTGGATGATCTGCTGCTGCAGCTCACGCAGGGCGTTGCCGCCGGTCGTACCGACACGGAGGGTCAGTGCGCCACGCTCGGGATGCTCATAGATGCCGTCACCGTTGAGGGTGTAGCCGGCCTCGGCGAGCTTGGCGGCTGCGGCGTCGGTCTGCGCACCGTCGTACTCCTGCTGGTGGTTCTCATACTGCGGCTGGTTGGTCATCCAGTACGTGTTGCCCAGACCGCTGGCCGGCAGCGCCGAACCGAAGATCGGGGTGTACAGGAACTCCATCACCGCGCCCTTGTCGAGCGCGTAGGCCAGCGCCTCACGGACCAGCGGGTCGGTGAGGTGCGGGTTGAGGAGGTTGAGACCCCAGTGCTCGAAGATCGGACCAGGGGCGGTCGCGACCTGGAAGGTGTCGTCGGTGGCGACCTCTTCACCGAATGCCGTCTGCGGCTGCGCGGTGATGAGGTGGGCCTCCTCGGCCTTCAGGGCGTTGATCTGGGCGTCGGTGTCAGGCACGAACCGCGCAACAACCTCATCGACGAACGGAAGGCCGTCGTTGCGGGCGTCGGGGCTCATCGAGCCGTGGTAGTTCGCGTTCACGCTGTACGTGACTGCGACCTCGCGCTCCCAGTTTTCGAAGACCAGCGGACCGGAGGACGGCAGGGTGTCGCCGGCAGCGTTCGTCCAGTCGCGGAGGGCTTCCTCGGCCTCGGCAGCACCGCCCGGCAGGGCGTGGCTCGGAAGGACGTTGGTGAACAGACCCTTCCAACCTGCGAAGAACGCGCTCCACGTGATGGAGAACTCGGTGTCGCTGTTCACGGTGAAGTCGATGATGGTGTCGTAGCCCGTGCGGTCGGCGTACGACAGCACCATGGTCGGGTTGCCTTCCTCGTCGGGCTCACCCTCCTCCATGATCGTCTCCCAGGTGAAGAGGACGTCGTTGGCGGTGAGCGGCTCGCCGTCCGACCAGCTGAGACCGCCGCGCAGCGTGTAGTTCGCGGTGATGGTCCCGTCGCCGTTGTCGACCAGCTCGGCCTCCTCCGCGAGGAGCTCCGGGTAGAAGGTCACTGCGGCAGAGATGCCGTAGAGGTCCTCGAGCATCGGCTGGAGCAGCCAGGCGGTGACCGTCAGGTTGTTGTTCGGGTCGTTGAGGTGGAGGTCGGGTGGCTCCTGCTCATGCGCCCAGATCAGGGTGCCACCAGTGGCTCCCTCTTCGACGTCGGGCGCGGCAGGCTCGGTTGCAACCGGGGCCTCGGGCGCTTCGGTGGTGGTGGCTTCGGCAGCCGTCTGGTTGCCGTCGTCCGCCTGTTGTTCGCTGTCGCCGTCGCCTGAACTGTCGTCGCTGTCGCTGTCGCCGCATGCTGCAGCCACGAGCGAGAAGGCGAACAGAACGGCGAGCAGCTGCAAGAGCCGTCGCTTCGTCACTGAATTGTCCTTTCTCCACCCGGTGGGCCGGTGAAACTTCACGTCCAGCGCCGGGCACTCGGTTACCGATTGGTAAGTTGCGGCACGCTACCGTCAGTGGAGGCAACACGGCAAGCACGGTCACCGGTCCGTAACGTTGGACAGATATTCAGTTTGCGGAGCTGCCGAAGTCCGCGATCCGGGCGAAGGAATCGGCCTCGAGGGCGGCGCCTCCGACGAGGGCCCCGTCGATGTCGGTCTGTCCCATCAGCTCGGCGGCGTTGGAGGGCTTGACCGAGCCGCCGTACTGGATCCGAACGGTCTCGCCGGCGCCCGACTGCATGGCCTCGACGGTCCCCCTGATGTGTGCGCACATGGCCTGGGCGTCCTCCGCGGACGCGGTTCGACCTGTGCCGATGGCCCACACCGGCTCGTAGGCGACGACGAGGGTCTGCCATTGCTCACCGGAGACGGCGGCGAGGCTGCCGCGGACCTGTGACTCCACCACGGACTCAGCGGACCCTGCCTCGCGCTCCTCGAGCGTCTCACCCACGCAGACGATGGGCACCATCCCGTTCGCGTAGACCGCCGCTGTTTTGGCCGACACCACGTCGTCGGTCTCGCCGAAGAGGGCTCGCCGCTCGCTGTGGCCGACGATCACGTACTCGACGTCCATCTTGGCCAACATCGCAGGGCTGACCTCACCGGTGAATGCGCCGCTCGTCTCGAAGTGGCAGTTCTGGGCGCCGAGGCCGATGTGCATGCGGTCGGCGTCGATGACCGTCTGCACGGAGCGGATGTCGGTGAAGGGCGGATGGACCGTCACCTCGACCGCATCGAAGTCGTGACGAGCCAGCTCGTAGCTGAGCTTCTGGAGCAGCTGAATCGCCTCGAAGTGGTTGAGGTTCATCTTCCAGTTGCCCGATATGAGCGGAACGCGGGTCATGAGAACTCCCCTCGCAGCGCGGCGAGCCCCGGAAGATCCCCATTTTCGAGGAGCTCCAGGCTGGCGCCGCCGCCGGTGCTGATGTGATCCATGTAGGGCGCCAGGCCGAACTCCGCGGCCGCGGCCGCGGAGTCACCGCCGCCCACCACGGTGAAGGCCTTCGAGTCGGCGAGCGACTGACCCACCGCGCGCGTGCCCCCCTGGAACCGGGGGTCCTCGAACAGCCCCATCGGGCCGTTCCAGAACACCATGCGCGCTTCGTGGATGACGTCGTCGAACTCGGCCGCGCTGCCCGGCCCGATGTCGAGGCCCTTCCACCCGTCGGGAAGGCTGCGACCCATCTGTCGGACCTCCCCGCTGTCGGAGAAGAGCTCGCCATCGGGGCTGAGCGCTGTGACATCGGAGGGCAGCAGGATCTTGTCCTGCGCCTTGCCCAACAGCATCACGCAGGTCTCGAGCTGGTTCTCCTCACAGAGCGAGTCGCCGACCGGGTGACCGAGCGCCTTGAAGAAGGTGAAGCACATGCCGCCGCCGATGATCATCTTGTCGACGACGTCGAGCATGGCCTCGATCACGCCGATCTTGTCGCTGACCTTGGCCCCACCGAGGATCGCCAGGAACGGCCGTCGAGGCGAGCTGCGCATGTCGCCGAGCACGTCGACCTCGGCTTCGAGCAGACGCCCTGCCGCGGCGGGCAGCGTCTGCGGCGGGCCCACGATCGAGGCGTGGGCACGGTGGCTCGCGCCGAAGGCATCGTTGACATAGCCGTCGAACGTGCCAGCGCCGAAATTCGACGTGAGCTCGGCCACGAACTCGGGTGAGTTGCCGGTCTCGCCTGGGTCGAACCGCAGGTTCTCCATCAACTCGACGCCGGGTGCGAGTTCGGCGAGCCGCTCCCGCACCGGGTCGACGGAGTACTGCGGATCCGGCTCGCCCTTGGGCCGCCCGAGATGGGAGCACGTGACCACGTGGGCCCCGCGTTCGGTGAGCCAGTTGAGGGTCGGCAGGGCCGCCTTGATCCGCAGATCGTCTGTGATCTGGCCGTCCCTCACCGGGACGTTGAAGTCACAGCGCACGAGGATGCGTTTGCCCTCGAGGCTGCCGAGAGTCCCTTCGAGATCCTCGAGCCTGGGAACGTCACCCACAGGTGATGCGCACGAGGTCGACGAGCCGGTTGGAGTAGCCCCACTCGTTGTCGTACCAACCGAGGACCTTCACCATGTTGTCGAGCACCATGGTGAGACCGGCGTCGAAGGTGCAGCTCGCCGGGCTACCGACGATGTCGGCGCTCACCAGGGGGTCCTCGCTGTAGTCGAGGACACCTGCGAGCGGGCCCGACTCGGCTGCGGACCGGTACGCCTCGTTGACCTCGTCGACGGACGGGGTGCCGTTGACGATCGCTGTGAAGTCGGTGATCGACCCGTCGGGGATCGGGACGCGCAGCGAGGTGCCGTCGAGCTTGCCCTGCATCGCTTCGAGGACGAGCCCGGTAGCGCGGGCGGCGCCCGTCGATGTCGGGATGATGTTGACGGCCGCGGCGCGGGCGCGGCGAAGGTCGCTGTGGGGACCATCGACCAGGCTCTGGTCGCCCGTGTAGGCGTGCACCGTGGTCATGAGGCCCTTTTCGACGCCGAACGCGTCGTCGAGGACCTGCACCATCGGCACGAAGCAGTTGGTGGTGCAGCTCGCGTTGGAGATCACCTTGTGGGTCGCGGCGTCGAAGTCGCCGTCGTTGACGCCAACGACGAAGGTCGCATCGGCGCCGCCCGCCGGGGCGGACACGATCACCAGCGGCGCCCCTGCGTCGAGGTGCATCGCCGACTTGTCGCGATCGGTGAAGATCCCGGTGGACTCGATGACCACATCGACGCCGAGGTCGCCCCATGGCAGATCGGATGGGTTGCGCTCCGACAGCACCTTCAGGACATCGCCGTCCACGCTGATCCCGCCGTCGACGGCAGAGATGTCGTTCGGGAGGTTGCCGAGCACCGAGTCGTACTTGAGGAGGTGGGCCATCGTGGCCTGATCTCCGAGGTCGTTGACGGCGACGAAGTCGATGTCAGCTCCCTGTTGTTTGGCTGCTCGGAAGAAGTTGCGGCCGATCCGACCGAAACCATTGATCCCGACACGCACGGTCATGGGGGAATCCCTTCTTCGGGAAGTTGTTGCAGTGTGTTTCTACCCGATCAGGTCGGCCGCTGGGGCCATGTCCCAAACGCTTGTGTCACCTGTCGATGTCGCGGTGGCGCGTCCTGATCTCGTGGTCGCGGGCGCGCAGCAGCCGACTGACCTCTTCGGCGAGCGCGACGCTGCGGTGTCGACCCCCCGTGCAGCCCATGGCGAGGGTGAGATACGCCTTTCCCTCTGCCACGTAGCTCGGGAGCAGCGTGTCGAGCAGCGGCATGAGGTGCTCGATGAAATCGGCCGTCGCCTGCTTGCCGAGCACGTAGTCGCGCACCGGATCGTCGAGTCCGGTCTTGGGTCGCAGCTCGGCCACCCAATGAGGGTTGGGGAGAAAGCGGCAGTCGAATACGAGGTCGGCGTCGCGCGGCACGCCGTGCTTGTACCCGAACGACATCACCGTGGTGCGCATCAGGCGATCGCGGTCGACGTCGGTGAACGCGTCGACGATCCGCGCCTTCAGCTCGTGCACGATCAGATCACCGGTGTCGATGACCATGTCCGCCTCGAACCGAACGGGTTCGAGGAGCGCTCGCTCACCCTCGATCGCTTCGAGCACCGTCTGGTTGGCGCCGTCGAGAGGATGGCGGCGCCGCGTGTCGTCGTATCGCCGAATCAGCACGTCGGTGGGCGCATCGAGGAAGATGACGCGCACCCGGGCGCCGCTGTCGCGGAGCTCGGTGATCGCGGGGACCAGGTCCTCTTGGTACTGATGGGTCCCCACCACGAGCGCGAGCCGCTCGATGGCCGATCCCGGAGCGCCCGCGAGTTCGGCGACGCCGGGGATCAGGCTCGGCGGCAGGTTGTCGATGACGAACCAGCCGAGATCCTCCAGCGCGTTCGCCACGGTGGATCGGCCGGCCCCCGACATCCCCGTGACCACGACGAACTCCGGCTGCGCGGCCATGGCACCACGATACCGCCGGCGACCCTCGGTGAGCCCGCGCTCACCTGGCGCGGTGGGTCACCAGCACGAGAAGCCGAGGAATGGACGCCGCCGACTCGTATGCCGCAGCGCGTTCTAGAAATCCCGGTGGCGGAGGGGGTTCGAGCATCCGCTCGAGCATGAGGCCGTTCTCGGCGAGCGCATTCACATAGCGACTCAGAGGCCGGTGGATGAACGGGATGAACACGCCCTTCTCGACCTCCTCGATCGTCTCGTCCTCCACGAGGTACTCACCGATCCTCCAGTACTGCTCGGGAGGATCGAGCATCTGATCGTCGATCCAACCCGAGTTGGGGGTCTGGAGGAGCGGGTGATTGAGGAAGAAGGCGAAGCGGCCGCCCGGCTCGAGGACCCTCGCGACCTCAGCGATGGCGTCGTCGACATCGTGAATGTGTTCGAAGACGAGACAGGCGACAGCGGCATCGAAAGCTTCGTCGGCAAATGGGAGCGCGGCCGCTTCGGCCCGGGCGTAGGTCGGACCACCGGCCCTGTCGCTTGCCACAGCGATCTGGGCGCGGGTCGGGTCGATGCCGACGACCTCGGCACCCGCATCCGCCGCAAGCCGAGAGATCTGCCCCTCCCCCGCGCCGATGTCGAGAACCCGCCGTCGCCCCTCGAGCAGGTTCGCGGCGAGCGGGAGGATCTGCTCCTCGTACTCGGGATCGACGCCGTCGGTGAAGCCGTCCTGCCACCAACCGGCATGGGTCTCCCAGAGATCCTCGTTGTCGCCGGGCTCGTCGCTCATCGGGCCACTGTGTCAGCCACACTGTGCGGGTGCGAACAACCAATTGCGAACTCACGGACCGGGTCGTCCTCGTGACCGGTGCTCAGCAGGGAATCGGGCGCGCATGCGCGATCGCGGCAGGCCGTGCCGGGGCCGACGTGGTGGTCAACTGGCTCGACGATGAGGCAGCGGCCGTCGCGATTGCGGCCGAGGTCGACTCGGCGGGCGGTCGGGCCGTTCTCGCTCAAGGCGATGTCGGGAATCGCACGGACTGCGAAGCGATGGTCGCTGCAGGAGACGAGCTCGGCGGCGTCGATCTGCTGGTCAACAACGCCGGGATCTTTCCGCGCGTCGACTTTCTCGACATGACCGACGACGACTGGAACCTGGTCCAGAACGTCAATGTGCTGGGCGGCTTTCGGTGCACGCAGATCATGGCCCGTGGCCTCATCGAGGCCGGCCGGCCCGGCGCAGCGGTGAACCTGGCGTCGGTCGCGTTCTTCCGTGAGTCGGCACACGGCGTGCACTACACCGCCAGCAAGGGAGCCGTGATCGGCATGACGCGCGCCATCGCCGCCGAGCTGGCGCCGCGAGGCATCAGGGTCAACGCGATCGCCCCGGGGATCGTCGACACCGCGCAGCCCCGCGACGGGATGACCGAGGAGCAGATCGCGAGAGCGAGTGAGCGTGTTCCACTCGGGGCCATGGCGACACCGGACGAGATCGCCGACGTCGCCATGTTTCTGCTGTCCGACGCCGCTCGGCACGTGACCGGCCAGACCCTTCAGGTCAACGGCGGCACCAACTTCTCCTAACGGCCAGACCCCACTCGGAGTCGCACCCGGCGAGCTTCGCTGCGTCGGGTCACAACGGCGTCCCACGCGGCATCGGGGTCAGCCGCCGCCTCGAGCAGCCGGCTGCTGCGCTCGTGTTCGAACCGCACCCGATCGCCGCGCTTGCGGATCAGAACGATCCCCACGACCACCGCGGCGAGTGCAGGCAGGATCAGGAAGGGAAGAACGGTGCTCATGCCCGACCGTGGGTCTTCTCGTACACGGCGGCACCGACCTCGTCGGGCAACCACGAGAGCGCGAGCAGCTCCTCCAATTCGGCCTGTTTCACCTTCTTCACTCCCCCGAGCTCCTTCACCAGCCGCTTCTTCCGCTTCTCGCCGAGACCCGGGATGTCGTCGAGCACCGACTTGGTCATGCGCTTGTCACGCAGCTGTCGGTGATAGGTGATGGCGAAGCGGTGGCTCTCGTCACGGATGCGCTGGAGGAGATACAGCGCCTCGGATTGGCGGGGGATGCGGATCGGCTCGATACGGCCGGGGACGAACACCTCCTCGAACTGCTTGGCGAGCGACGCCACGGGGATCTCGTCGCGCAGCCCAAGCTCGTCGAGCACCCGCAGCGCCGAAGTGAGCTGCCCCTTGCCGCCGTCGACCACGAGCAGCTGGGGCGGATACGCGAACTTGCCCTGCTCGTGCGCCGGCTTGACCCGCTCGTTGAGGTAGTTGGTCAGCCGGCGGGTGAGCACCTCTTCCATCGCGGCGAAGTCGTCGTTGCCGTCCACGGTGCGGATCTTGAAGCGTCGATACTCGCTCTTGCGGGGCAGGCCGTCTTCGAGCACCACCATCGACCCGACGTAGTCGGTGCCCTGGAGGTGGCTCATGTCGTAGCACTCGATGCGTAGCGGTGCGGCTGGGAGCCCGAGATGGTCCTGTAGCTCGTTGAGGGCGCGCGCCCGTGAGTTGTGGTCGCTCCCGCGCTTGAGCCGATGGCGGGCGAAGGACTCCTTGGCGTTGGCCGCAGCGGTCTCCTGCAGCGCACGCTTCTCACCGCGGAGGGGGATACGAACCTCGACTCTGGAGCCCCGCTGCAGGGTGAGCCATTCCTCGTACACCTCGCAGCTCGCCGGCAGCTCGGGAACGAACACGGCTTTGGGCAGCCCGATCGGGTTGTCGTCGTGATACAGCCGCTCCATGATGCGAGCGACCAGCTCGGCGGCATCGAGGTCCTCGACCTTGTCGACGATGAAGCCACGCTGGCCCATCACCCGGCCCTTGCGCACGAAGAACACCTGGACAGACGCTTCGAGTTCGTCGTCGTGGATGCCGATGACGTCGAAGTCCTCGTTGCGCGTGCCGGCGATGCGCTGTTTCTCGATCGCCTTGCGAACGCTGTCGAGCCGGTCCCGCAGCCGTGCGGCGAGCTCGAACTCCAGCTCGCTGCTCGCGTCCTGCATCCGGGCGGTGAGCTCCTCGACCACCTCGTCGGTGTCGCCTTCGAGGAACCGAATCAGGTCGCGCACCATGGCGTCGTACTCGTCGTCGGACACCTCGCCGACGCACGGCCCGGCGCACTGCTCGATGTGGAACAACAGGCACGGCCGCCCGAGGCGCTGGTGTTCGGCGAGCTTGTTGTCGCTACAGGTGCGGATCGGAAACGTGCGCAGCAGGAGGTCGAGGGTCTCGCGGATCGCGTAGGCATGCCCGTAGGGCCCGAAGTACCGATTGCCCCGCTTGCGCTTGCCCCGCATCACCATGGCCCGCGGCCAGTCGTCGAGGAGGGTGACGGCCAGGAAGGGGTACGACTTGTCGTCGCGCAGCCGGATGTTGAACCGCGGCTGATGCTGCTGGATCAGGCTGTACTCCAGCATCAACGCGTCGACTTCGGTGTCGACCTGGATCCATTCGACCGAGGCCGCCGTGGCGACCATCTGGGCGGTGCGCTGATGGAGGTTGCGCGGATCCTGGAAGTAGCTGTTCAGCCGGCTGCGGAGGCTCTTGGCCTTGCCGACGTAGATGATCCGACCGTCCGCGTCCTTGAACTGATAGCTGCCCGGCGTGTCGGGAATGGATCCTGGTTCGGGGCGCAAGCTGTCGCCGGGCGTCGATCCGCGGGAGGACCCCGGAGAAGAGATGTCCACGGCGGCCATGAAGGCAGGGTAGCCACAGGGTGGGTCAGCGGGATTCTCTTTCGAACTTCATCTTTCTCTCAGGAACGGTTTCTAGGTTCACCTCCATGACCCGACGACTCTCCCCCATCTCTCTGCTCGTCGCCGTCGCTCTGCTGGTGGCGGCGTGCAGCGGTTCGAGCAGCTCCGAAAACGAAACGACCCAGCTGGCGACGCTGTCCGACGACGGCGTCGCCGCCTCCGGCGATGATGCGCTCGCCGCGACATCGACCACCGAGGTCGACGACGAGGTCGACATCGAAGAGGCGATGCTGGACTTCGCTGCATGCATGCGTGAGACCTATCCGGACTGGCCGGATCCCGACCCTGACCAGGCGGGTGGTCGTTTCTTCAGCCCCGAGACGCTCGAGGCCGCCGGAGTCGACTTCCGGAGCGAAGAATTCCGCGACGTGCGCCAGGCGTGTGAGGGCGAGAACCTTCAGGGCGTGGCCGGCGCCGGGCAGGAGAGGACGCCAGAGGAGCAGGCCGAGCTGGAGGACAACCTGCTCGCCCTCTTCGTCTGCGTGCGGGAGGTGCCCGGATTCGAAGACCTCCCGGATCCCGACTTCGGCGGAGACGGGCAGGGGTTCGGGATCCGTCAGCTGTTCGAGGGTGGCGAGCTCGACCCCGCGGAATTCCGGAACGCCATGCAGGAGTGCCAAACCCAGCTCGGCATCGAGGGCCTCGGTGGCCCGGGAGGTGGTCGTGGTGGCGCAGGGGGCGGTCGATGAAGGTCCTCCTCCCCGTCCTCGTGGCAGCGATGATCGCCGTCGTGGTGGTCGTCGTGGTGAGCCAGGACGACGGCGCCGGCGACACGGCGACCGTCACGGCAACCGACAACGACGAGCCCCGGGACATCACGACCGCTGTGGTCGCTCGCAAGGACTTCGTGGAGGACACCGAGGTTCAGGGAACCCTGGGTTTCGGAGCTGTTGAGCAGCTTCCCAACCTGGCGTCGGGCGTGGTCACCTGGCTCCCCGAACCCGGAAGCGTGGTGGAGATCGGCGACGTTCTGTACGAGATCGACGGTCGGCCCGTGACCCTCCTCGAGGGCGCGACGCCGATGCACCGGACCCTCAACTCACGATCGACCGATGGCCCCGATGTCGAGCGCCTCGAGCAGCTATTGGTCGATCTCGGCCATGCGACCGACTCGAACCTCAACGTCGACACAAACTTCACGAGCTCGACCGCCGACGCGATCGAGCGGTGGGAGGAAGCGCAGGGCCTCGAACCGACCGGTGAGGTCGGACTCGGCACGCTCGTGTACCGATCCGATGGGTTCCGGATTGCCTCGCTGAACGCGACCGTGGGCCAGCAGGTGCAGGGCGGCTCCATCCTGTCGTTCACGGCAACGGATCGTCTGGTCACGGTCCCCCTCGACACGGCCCTGACGGGTCTCCTCACCGAGGGCCAGGTCGTCACCGTCGTCCTCCCCGATGACTCCGAGGTCGAGGGAACGGTGACGTTCGTCTCCAACGTCGCGATCAGCGACGGTCAGGGACCCAACGCAACGTCCTATGTCGAGGTCGAGATCGTTCTCGACGGTTCGGGCTCCGGCTTCGACGAGAGCCCGGTGACGATCCGCGTCGAAGAGGTCCTCGAGGAGGACGCCATGGTGGTCCCGATCGCCGCTCTTCTCGCGCTCGCCGAGGGCGGCTACGCCGTCGAGGTCGTGGGTGCCGACGGTTCGGTCGCCTTGAGGGGTGTGGGTCTCGGAACCTTCCTGGACAACGAGGTGTCCATCACCGGCGATCTCGAGCCGGGCGACCGGGTCATCGTGCCCTGAGATTGCTATGGCCACTCCCGTTCTCGAGCTCCGCGATGTCACCAAGTCCTACCCGGGCCATCCGCCCGTCCACGCCCTGCAGGGGGTCAACCTGGCGATCGAGCTCGGCGAGCTCGTCGCGGTGGTCGGTCCCAGCGGATCGGGCAAGAGCACGATGCTCAACATGATGGGCGCGCTCGACCGCCCGACCCACGGCGACGTCGTCGTCGAAGGGCAGGCCCTGACGAGCCTGTCCGATCGGCGAGTGTCGAGCCTGCGGGGCCGGCGCATCGGCTTCGTCTTCCAGCAGTTCCACCTGATCGGCGGCATCTCGGCGGCCGAGAACGTGGCGACTGGGCTGATCTACCAGGGAGTCGCCGGGCGGCGCCGCCGCCGACTGGCGGTCGAGATGCTCGAACGGGTCGGGCTCGCTGAGCGGGCCGATCATCGACCCAACCAACTCTCGGGAGGCGAACGCCAACGAGTGGCGATCGCCCGCGCACTGCTCGGCGATCCGGCGATCGTTCTGGCCGACGAGCCGACGGGCAACCTGGACTCGGCGACATCCGACGAGATCGTCGGCTTGCTGCACGAGCTCCACGGTCAGGGCAGCTCGATCGTGGTCATCACCCACGATCGAGAGCTGGCGGCGTCACTCCCCCGAACCGTGTCGCTACTCGACGGCCGTGTGGAGAGCGACCGATGAAGCGGCGCAACCAACTCTCCCGGCTTCGTCCCGTCGATGTCGCCGCCGTCGGCACTCTGGGACTGAGGGCCCGCAAGGCTCGCACCGTTCTCACAGCGCTCGGAATCGCGATCGGAATCGCCGCCATGATCTCCGTCCTGGGGATCACCTCGTCCAGCGACGCTCAGCTGCAGGCGGAGCTCGATGCGCTCGGCCCGAACCTCCTCGAGGTGACCCCGGGCGAGTCGCTGACCGGCGATGAGGTCGTTTTTCCCGCCGAGTCGACCGAGATGATCGAGCGCATCGGACCCGTCGACGCGGCGTCGTCCGTCGCGCCAGCGGGCACCACGGTGCGGCGAACCGAATTCATCCCTGCCGGCCAGACGAGCGGCATCGCAGTGCTCACCTCCGAGCTCGATCTCGTTCCGATGATCGACGGAACCGTCGCTCAGGGCGCCTTTCTGGACGACAGCAGCTCCGCGCTCCCCAACGTCGTCCTCGGCGCGGTGGCTGCCGAGCGGCTCGGTATCCACACCGTCGACAACTCACCTCAGGTTTACCTGTCCAACACGTATTTCACCGTCGTCGGGATCCTGGATCCGATCCCCCTGGCGCCCAACATCGATCGTGCGGCGCTGATCGGTCAGCCGATCGCCGAGCTGTTGTACGAGGTGGAGGAGCAACCCAGCCGGGTGTACGTCAGGACCCACCCCGACGTGCCCGACGACGAGGCGCTGTTCGACGACGTCCGGGCCATCGTGGCTGCGACCGTACGGCCGCAGGGTCCCAGCGAGGTCTCGGTCAGCCGGCCCAGCGATCTCCTGGCCGCTCGCGAGAGCACCGAAGCAGCGTTCACCGGGCTCCTGCTGGGACTCGGCGCGGTCGCGCTGCTCGTCGGCGGAGTGGGGATCGCCAACGTGATGGTGATCTCGGTTCTCGAACGGCGGACCGAAATCGGAGTTCGGCGCGCCCTCGGTGCAACGAAGCGGCACATCCGCCTTCAGTTCGTCGTCGAGTCGGCCATGCTCGCCGCGCTCGGCGGACTGGCGGGTGTCGGCATCGGCGCAGCGATCACCGCCGGCTACGCCAACAGCCAGGACTGGGTGGTGTCGGTACCCGTCTCGGCGCTCGCTCTCGGGGTGGGCGCCGCGCTGCTGATCGGCGCCCTGGCCGGGCTCTACCCCGCGGCTCGCGCGGCGCGACTCGATCCGGCAGAGGCGGTGCGCCCCGGCGGTTGAACCTGACCGCCTCAGAAGGCCAGGGCCACCTGCCGATGGTGAGTCGTGCGCGATCGAAGGAATCCATCCGGTGGCGATCAGGGCTTCGGCATGATCGAGATGATGGTGACGATCCTCGTCATCACGGTGCTCGTCACGCTCGCGGTGCCGACCTTCTTCAGCGCCCGAGACAGAGCGCAGGATCGTGCGGCGCAGAGTTCGCTGCGGTCCACGATGGCGACGATGGTGATCCTCGAGGCCGACAACACCTTCGCCGAGGCGCAGGGCGGCGGTACGTGGGGTCAGGGTCAGGTCCGCGACGCTCTCATGGAGGCCGAACCCTCCATCGACGTCGTTGCCCCGCAGGTGGCGTCGGACTCGTCCAACACGGTCTCGTTCTGGTTCAGGACCGCGGGCATGGCGGCCGCCAACCCGACGCACCCGCGATTCGTCGCGGTGGCGCTGTCTGGCACCGGTCGCTGTTTCGGGGTGGAGCTGACCCACGACGGGCGAACCGAACAGATCACGGTGCCCGACTCCCAGGCCTGCGAGGCCCGCCGCGGACGCAGCCACGGCACGCCCGGCTGGTGAGTGCCCCGTACCCTCGATGACGTGAGTGGGAACCCTCCTGACCCGGCAGTGATCGAAGCCCTCGAGGCGGCCGTCCGGGCCGACCCCGGGAACGAAGCACTGCGTCTGCACCTGGTGGACCTGCTGCTGCAGGCCGATCGTGTGGACGATGCCCGCCGCTACACGCACCCTCACACGCACGGCGGCAGCGAAGAATCTGCCGAGCAGGGCAACAGCCCGCCAGGGCTGGGGCGCAGCGCAGGCAGCGAAGAATCTGCCGAGCAGGGCAACAGCCCGCCAGGGCTGGGGCGCAGCGCAGGCAGCGAAAACACAGATCTTCCTGACTCGCTCGAGGATCTGCTGGACACCTGGGAGCGGGCTCCGGCGCCTGATGAGCCGGAGATCGGCGACATCGCTCGTCCGGAGGTTCGACTCGCTGATGTGGGCGGGCTCGATGACGTGAAGCAGCGCATCGAACGATCGTTTCTCGGACCGATGCGCCACCCGGAGCTGCGGGAGGCGTTCGGTGCGAGCCTCGGAGGTGGGCTGCTGCTCTATGGGCCTCCCGGCTGCGGCAAGACCTTCATCGCACGGGCGATGGCCGGCGAGATGGGGGCGGCGTTCTACAACGTCGGGCTCGCAGATGTGCTCGACATGTGGATCGGGTCGAGCGAGCGCAACCTCGCAGGAATTTTCGACGTCGCACGCCAGCATCGCCCCTGCGTGGTGTTCTTCGACGAGCTCGATGCTCTCGGGGTGAAGCGAAGCCAGCTCCGAAACTCCGGCGCCGCGATGCGTGGCGTCGTCAACCAGCTGCTGTCCGAGCTCGATGGCGTGAACTCCGACAACGACGGCCTGTACATCCTCGGCGCGACGAACCACCCGTGGGACATCGACACGGCGCTGCTCCGACCCGGGCGATTCGACCGGCTGGTGTTCGTGCCCCCGCCCGACGATGCGGCGCGGGAATCGATTCTCGGCCTGCACCTCCGGGATCGCCCCATCGAGTCGAGCGACGTGCGACCGATCGTGAAGCGGACCGATGGGTGGTCGGGCGCCGACCTCAAGGCGATCTGCGACTCGGCAACCGAGCGGGCGATGGAGCGTTCGATCGAGCGGGGCGAGGTGAGCCCGATCACCGCGCAGGACTTGTCAGCAGCACTTCAGGACGCCCGTTCGTCGGTGGGTCCGTGGTTCGACCAGGCCCGCAACTACGTGCTCTACAGCAACACGAGCGGCCAACTCGACGACCTCGCTGCATACATGAAGAAGAAGCGCTAGCGCCGAGTGGGAGCGCGTCAGACGTGGCGCGGTGGGACTCGGCGGATCACAGACCCGCGAGGAAGGCGTCGATCGCCGTGTTGACTGATGCGACTGCCATGGGTCGACGCTACCGGGTGGTTGAATCGTGCCATGGACACGCCGCTGCGCACCGAGCGCCTGCTGCTCCGACCGCCCCGTGCCGCAGATGCCGAAGCGCTCACCACCGAGGCGCACCGCGAGCCGTATCTGTGGCGACTGCTGATCGACCGTATGCATCAACGACGCGGGATCGGGCGCCAGGTTCTCGACCTCCTGGTCGAGGAATGCCGGGCGTGGGGCGACCAATCCCTCATGGTCTCATGGGCCGACGGCCCCGGTTCGCCACGCCCGTTCTACGAGGCGTACGGATTCGTTCCGACCGGCGACATCGTCGACGAGGAGATCGAGGCCCGGCTGCTGATCGATTGAGTCGCTATTCGCGTTGGGGTGGGTCGTGGGCGTTGTGACCGAGTTGCCGGCTGTAGGCGAGTCCGTCTGTTCGGGTGGCGGTCACGGTGTTGGTGACGGGGTTGAAGGTGAGGTCCCAGTCGGGTCCATGAATCAACCTGTGATGATGACGACACAGCAACACCAGGTTGTGCAGATCGGTCGGCCCGCCCCGTGACCTGGGGTGCACGTGGTGGGCGTCACACCAGCGTGCGGGGCGGGTGCAGTGCGGGAACACGCACCCCGTGTCGCGCACATGCAACGCGATGCGTTGAGCTTCGGTGACAGTGGGTGTGGAGCGCCCAATGTTCAACGGAACACCCGCTGTGTCCACGACGAGGCGGCGAAGACTCGCATCACAGGTGAGCAAGTCCGTAACGAATTTGGGGAGTGGGCCGCCGGCCAGCAGTTCGGCCCGGATCTTGGTCATGTCGATCTGATCACCGGTGTCCGCGAAGCCATACATGCGGGCAAGATCGAGGTGGGTGTCCAACGCGGTGTCGATATCAATCGAGATCAGCGCGGTGGGCTTGGCCCGCCGAACGGTTGCTTTGCCTCCCGAGTGCTCGTCTTTGGAGGCTGTGTTGCCGTTGAGGTGTTGGTGGCAGATGTCGGTCAACGCGTCAGCGTTGCGCTGCTTCACCGTCCTCTTGACGGGTGCAGCGGCCGGGTCGGGGCCATTCATCGTGTTCAACGCTTCGCCGACGGTCGCGTACTGGTCTGCGGTGAGATGACCGGTGATGTCGGCTTCACCAAACAGGGTCGGGCGAAGCGTCAACCCGTACCCGTCGGATCCTGCCGGTTCAGCAAGATGTTCGTCAGCCAACTCTGCGAATCGGGCACACAGCTTCTCGTACTCCACAGCAGACAGAGCAGTGGCGTCGGCGACCAGCTGCCGCCTGTAGAACTCCACGGCCTCGGAACGTCGATCGGTCGCGACAGCCGAGAGTGCTTCGAGGTGGGCGATGGTGGTGATCCCCAACTCGAGTGCTTCGGCCAGACCGGGGAGACGGCGGAGCAGGTTCACCAGTTTGGTCAACGCCAATGCGTCTGCGTGGATGAGTCCGCAGCGTTGCTGCAGCCACGGTGTCATCGCCGCGGCACCGTCACGACCCCAGCTCGAGTCCTCAGCAACCGACCGCAACGTCAACAGCTGCGCGACCCGGGCCTTTTCGACCTTGTAGGTCAACGCTTCTGCGTCGGTGTTCAGCGAGTCGAGATGTTGGCTGTCCCCGAGAATCGCCCCGCCGTCCATACCATCCAAGATATCGAACACACGTTCGTACTCCAACTTCGTCGGCCAAAAATCCCCGAAGGATCAGTGGGTGGCCCGCCACTGGTCAGGCCAGGCGTCCTCGCCCAGGAGCCAGTCGTCGGTGCGGTAGGTGATTCCCCTGCCCGCGCCCACCTGGCGGTCGCCGACCATCGCGACCACTTCGTGCGTGGAGAGCCGGCGGGTCTGGCTGGTCGTGGTCGCGGCGACCAGGATGCGATCACCTGGTCGGGTCGCCCGCTGGAAATCGATGTTGAAGCTGATGGCAAGCGAGATTCGCCCCTCACTGTTGGAGACCACAGACATCCCGATATCGGCGAGGGAGAACAGCAGCCCGCCGTGCCCGACCCCCACGAAGTTGACCTGATCGTCCTGAACGGTGGCGGCAATCGTGGCCGAACCGATCGACCAGTCGACGATCTCGGCGCCGATGCGCCCGACGTAGGCATCGGAACGAAAGAGCGCATCGAGCTGTTCGTAGACGCCGGTGGGCAGTCCAGAACCCCCGGTCACGCTGCGAAGATGGGTGGTACGGCAAGCGCCCCGCGAGCTCGCTCGAACGCAGCGGTGATGCGCAGCGCGAGTGTCTCGTCTCCGCCTCGACACAGAACGTGCAACGAGGCGGGCAACCCCGACGGGCTCACAGCGCTCGGCACCGACGTGCCACACATGGCCAGGTAGTTACCGGCTCGGGTGAAATGAGCGGGTGTCGAGGACTCGTCGATCCCATCGACGGGAAGCGGAAGATCGGGCGTGGTGGGAGTCAACAAGGCGTCGAATCCGGCGAACGCCGCGGCGAATTCGGCCTGATCGGCCACGCGTTGGAGTGTCGCGGCGACGTAGTCGGTTGCTCGGATGTCGACACCCGGTCGGATACGTCCCCGCACGTTTTCGTCCACCCGGGTCGCGGGGTCGTCCATCAGGTGACCGTGGTAGTGGTAGCCCTCGGCCGTCACGATCACGAACGTCGCGTCCCTCATCTCCTCGAACGGCGTAGGCGGATCGAACGGGGTCACCGAGGCGCCCATCGACACGAGTAGGTCCAGCGCCGCGTCGTAGGCGGCCAGCTGCTCGGCTGCTACGCCGACCCGTTCGGCATCCCCGAGCGTGGCGAAACGCAGCCCCTCAACTCCTCGCCGCATCTCGGCGTAGCGGCCCGCTCCGTTGCGCCAGTCGGCCATCACGCTCGCCTGGCTGGCGTCGGTCATGGCATCGAACATCACCGCGGCATCCACCGTCGAACGAGCCATCGGCCCCGGGGTGTCGAGCGTGTGCGACAGCGGAACAATCCCGTCGATGGGCAGCAGGCCCTCGGTGGTCTTCAGGCCGACGATCCCGCAGAGCGCAGCAGGGAGCCGAACCGAGCCGCCAGTGTCGGTTCCGATGGCGCACGGGATCATCCCAGAGCCGACCGCAGCACCTGATCCGCAGGACGAACCGCCCGGCGTGCGCTTGATCTCGGCGTCCCAGGGATTCCAGGGCGTTCCCATGTGCTGGTTGGTTCCCCAACCACCCATGGCGAACTCGACGGTCTTGGTCTTGCCGACGAGGATGCCGCCGGCAGCGATGAGCCGGGACGCGATCGTGGCGGTGCCCGGCGAGATGCGCTCGGCCCATTCGGCGCATCCAGCGGTGGTGACACGACCCTCGACGTCGACGATGTCCTTGAGCGCGAAGGGAACGCCGTGAAAGGGCCCGACGGCATGGCCGCTCGCGAGCGTCTGGGCCGCGCCTGCCGCCGCGGTGCGCGCGTGCTCTGCGTAGACGTCCTGCCAGGCACCGACCGTGCCATCGAGATCGTCGATCGCCGACAGACACTCCTCGACGGCCTCGACGGGTGTGATCGTGCCCTCGCGGTACCCGCGAGCCAGTTCTTCGACGCCGCGTGCCATCGGTCAGCTCCGTCCTTCGAGGAGGGGCTTGAGGAACCGTCCCGTGTGACTCTCCGGCGTATCGGCAACCGCCTCCGGCGTTCCTGCGACGACGATCTGGCCGCCGCCGCTTCCCCCTTCGGGTCCCATGTCGATGATCCAGTCGGCCGTCTTGATCACATCGAGGTTGTGCTCGATGACCACCACGGTGTTGCCCTGGTCGACCAGCCGCGACAGCACGGTGAGCAGACGACGGATGTCTTCGAAGTGCAGGCCGGTCGTGGGCTCGTCGAGGATGTAGATCGTGTGGCCCGTGGACCGCTTGGAGAGCTCGCTCGCCAACTTCACCCGCTGAGCCTCGCCGCCGGACAGAGTGGTGGCCGGCTGGCCGAGGCGGATGTAGCCGAGCCCGACGTCGACCAAAGTCTGCATGTGACGACTGATCGCGGGCTGCGCGGCGAAGAATTCCAGCGCGTCCTCACACGACATCTCCAACACGTCGGAGATCGTCATTCCCTTGAACCGCACCTCGAGGGTCTCGCGGTTGTAGCGGGCGCCCTTGCACACCTCACACGGGACGTACACGTCTGGCAGGAAGTGCATCTCGATCTTGATGGTGCCGTCGCCCGAGCACGCCTCGCAGCGACCGCCCTTCACGTTGAAGCTGAACCGCCCGGGCAGGTAACCCCGGACCTTCGCCTCATTGGTCGCCGCGAAGAGCTTGCGGATGTGATCGAAGACACCGGTGTAGGTGGCGGGATTGGAACGTGGAGTTCGACCGATCGGCGACTGGTCGATGTCGATCACCTTGTCGAGGGCTTCCCAACCGTCGACCGAGGTGTGCAACCCGGGTACCGCCTTGGACTTGTAGATCCGCTGCATCAACGCCTTGTGCAGGATCTCGTTGATGAGCGTGCTCTTGCCCGAACCCGAGACGCCGGTGACGCACGCGAAGACCCCGAGGGGGATCGAGACATCGATCTCTTTGAGGTTGTTCTCCCGAGCCCCGCGCACCACCACCTGCTCGGTGAGGGCGGACCGACGCATCTCGGGGATGGCGATCTCCCTCTTGCCCGACAGGTATTGCCCCGTGACCGACTTCTTGGCCTTGCGCAGCCCCGTGACCGGACCGCTGTAGATCACCTCACCACCGTGCTCGCCGGCTCCTGGGCCGATGTCGACCACCCAGTCCGACTCGTTGATCGTCTCCTCGTCGTGCTCGACGACCAGAACCGTGTTGCCGAGGTCGCGCAGGTGCAGCAGGGTCTCGATCAAACGGCGATTGTCGCGTTGGTGGAGACCGATCGAGGGCTCGTCGAGCACGTAGAGAACGCCTTCGAGCCCACTGCCGATCTGGCTGGCCAATCGAATCCGCTGTGCCTCCCCGCCGGCCAGCGTCGCGGCCGACCGGTTGAGGGTCAGGTAGTCGAGACCCACGTCGAGCAGGAAGTTGAGTCGCGCGTCGATCTCCTTGACGATCGGAGCCGCGATCATCTGCTCGCGATCTGTGAGCTCGAGGCCGGCGATGACCTTGGCCGCCTCTCCGATCGAGACCGAGCAGAGGCCGTGGATGTTCTGGTCGGCGACCTTGACCGCGAGCGACACGTCGTTGAGGCGGGCGCCGCCGCACGTTCCGCAAGGAACCTCCCGCATGTAGCCCTCGATGCGATCACGCGACCAGTCGCTCTCGGTGTCGGAGTGCCGACGCTGCAGGAACGGAATCACGCCCTCGTAGTGCGTGGTGTAGCTCCGCTGGCGGCCATAGCGGTTGCGATACCGCACGGTCATCTTCTTGTTCTGCGGCGCGCCGTGCAGCAGCAGTTTCTGCTGCTTGGCCGTGAGCTTGCGCCAGGGCACGTCGAGGGGGATGGCGAAGTCCTCCCCCACTGTCTGCAACATGCGGGTGAACCACTTGCTGGTTGCACCCGCCCACGGGGTGAGTGCGCCCTCGCCCACCGACAAGTCCTTGTTGGGGACCACCAGCTCGGGATCGACCTCGAACTTGGTGCCGAGGCCATCGCAGGTTCCGCACGCGCCATATGGGGAGTTGAACGAGAAGTTTCGGGGTGCCAACTCCTCGAAGCTCCGGCCCGTGGCCGGCGAGTAGAGGTGCTGGGAGAAGGTGAGCAGGTCGCCGTCGCTGTCGGCGGGGGCGTCGGCGTCGGATCGCGGCACGATCTCGATCCACACGTGGCCGTCGGCGAGGGCCAGCGCGGCTTCGAGCGATTCGGTCAGACGTTGCTCGATGCCATCGCGCATCACCAACCGATCGACGATCACCTCGATGTCGTGATTGCTGTACCGATCGAGGCGCTCCTCGAGATCGTCCTCCGCGTTGAGGTCGCGCACCTCGCCGTCGACCTTGGCTCGGGCATACCCCTGGCCTGCAAGGTCCGCCATCAGCGTGTGGTAGTCGCCCTTGCGACCGCGCACGACGGGGGCCAGGACCTGAAAGCGCGTCTCTGCTGGAAGACCGAGGATGCGATCGACGATCTGCTGGCTCGTCTGGCGCTGGACGACCTCGCCGGTCTCGGGGTCGTGCTGGACGCCGATCCGCGCGTACAGCAGCCGCAGGTAGTCATACACCTCGGTGATCGTGCCCACCGTGGAGCGCGGGTTGCGGCTCGCGCTCTTCTGATCGATCGAGATCGCCGGCGAGAGGCCTTCGAGGAAGTCCACATCCGGCTTGTCCATCTGCCCGAGAAACTGCCGGGCATACGCGGACAGCGACTCGACATAGCGTCGCTGACCCTCCGCATAGATCGTGTCGAAGGCCAGCGACGACTTGCCGCTGCCCGACAACCCGGTGAACACGATCATCTTGTCCCGCGGCAGCTCGACGTCGACGTCGCGGAGGTTGTGCTCGCGGGCCCCGCGAACGATCAGCTTGTCGCCCATATGGGCGGCAGCCTATCTGGACGGTGGGACACGAACGTGTGTTTGCTGTGCTGTCGCCGCAATCCTCGCTCGCTGCGCTCGCTCGTCTGCGGTGTTGGCGCCGCAATCCTCGCTCGCTGCGCTCGCTCGTCTGCGGTGTTGGCGCCGCAATCCTCGCTCGCTGCGCTCGCTCGTCTGCGGATTCGACGGCTACAGCACCACCACGGAGCGCAGGACGCCGCCCTCTTCCATCTTGTGGAAGGCGTCTTCGACCTCGTCGATCGCGATGGTCTCCGAAACGAACTTGTCGAGGTTCAAACGACCCCGCAGATACAGATCGATGAGCATCGGAAAGTCACGACTCGGGAGGCAATCGCCGTACCACGAACTCTTGAGCGAACCGCCTCGGCCGAACACCTCGATCATCGGCAACTCGAGCTTCATCTCGGGGTTGGGGACGCCCACCAGGACGACGGTGCCGGCGAGATCGCGTGCGAAGAAGGCCTGCTCGTAGGTCTGCGGGAGGCCGATGGCCTCGATGGCCACGTCGACACCATCACCGTTGGTGAGCTCGCGAACGGCTTCGATCACCTCGTCGTTGCTCATGCCCGAACTGTTGATGGTGTGGGTCGCGCCGAACTCCTTCGCCCACTCCAGCTTCGTGTCGTCGAGGTCGATCGCGATGATGGTGTGCGCGCCGGCGATTCGGGAACCCTCGATCGCGGCGTCGCCGACGCCGCCGCAGCCCCAGACCGCAACGCTGTCGCCCCGGCCGACGTTTCCGGTGTTCATGGCGGCGCCGAGGCCTGCCATCACGCCACAACCGATGAGACCCGCCACCTCGGCACTGGCTTCGGGATCGACCTTGGTGGCCTGGCCTGCCGCAACCAGCGTCTTCTCGGCGAACGCGCCGATGCCGAGCGCCGGGCTGAGCTCCACGCCGTCGAGCGTCATCTTCTGCGTCGCGTTGTGGGTGGCGAAGCAGTACCACGGGCGGCCACGCAAGCAGCTGCGACACTCACCGCACACCGCACGCCAGTTGAGGATCACGAAATCGCCCACCTCGACATTGGTCACGCCCTCGCCGACTTCGCTCACGATGCCGGCGGCCTCGTGACCCAGCAGGAACGGGAACTCGTCGTTGATCGCGCCCTCGCGGTAGTGCAGGTCCGTGTGGCACACGCCACAAGCCTTCACATCGACGACGACCTCACCCGGACCCGGATCGGGAATCGTGACGGTCTCCACCGTGACCGGCTCACCCTTCGCTTTCGCGACGACTGCTCGAACCTGATGCGGCATGACCGCTGACCCCCGGGATCGCTGTTTGTGACGAAGCGAAACCGTACCCGCGATGGGACACCCTCGTCGCCGCTGCGATCCGGAACGCAGCGGGGGTCGCTACGATCGCGGCGTGGGACGGCGGGGAGTCGCGTTGGCGGTTGCGGCAGCGATCCTCGCCTCGTGTTCCGGGTCGGGCGTCGAAGGTCCAGCGGCCCCGGTTCGAACAACCCCGCCCAGCGTCGTTCAGCCCCCGACGCCCGAGACTGGCGAGCGCGCCTCGATCACACCGTTGACGAGCGCGGATGCGGGACCTGAGATCCCCTTCCTTCACGTCGACACGTCCGCATGCCCGACCGGCTGGGACGAGACCGAGGGCGTCTTCGAGGATCGGATCGTGGTGGGCTCCCACGGAATGTGGTCCGTCGGCCTCGACCGCTACGCAGGCTTCGAGGCGTACCTGGAGCTCGTGAATGCCCGGGGCGGTGTGGACGGCCGTCAGCTCTCCTTCGAACCGCTCTTCCTCGCCCCCAATGACCTCGGCATGTACCTCAGGACTTTCGGCTGGCTCATGGTCCACGTCCAGCCCTTCGTCGTGTGGACCGTGGGTCCCACCAACTCGGGGCGAGAACTCCAACGGCTCGTCGAAACGAGCTGCGTGCCCGACATCGGCGCGATCGACTCCGTCGATCTCCCGGCCTCCGACATGAGTCGGTGGACGATGCCCGACATCTCCAGCAGCACTCTCGAAGCAGCCTTGTGGGTCGAAGCCGTGAAGGCCCTGGCAGGCTCTGGCGCCAACGTCGTGGTCGTGCGAGACGAGCACCCCTGGGTGACCTCGCATGTCACCGTGTTTCTGCGGCGGCTCGCAGCGGCGGCGCCACAGGCGACGGTCGATGTGATGACCCACACGCCCGGCCATCACATCCAGTTGTCCTCCGGCGTCGACGTCGTGGTCGCCGCGTTGAGCTCCGGCTGCGTAGGTCTCGCCGGGTTGGTGCGACCGACCCCGACCGTGGTGCTCGCGAGCTGCACACCACGCTGGCTCGAACCGACGCCGCCCGTCGCGGGTACCGAGCTCTGGCGGGTCAACCTCGCCGGGCCGACGACGGGTCCGATGGACGACGCGGCCGGCCACGAAGTGCCTCCTTCGCAGGAGCTCGCATGGGGCGTGCCCGTAGAGTTCCGGCTCGGCTGGGCAGATGCTGCTGTGCTGGTAGAAGTCCTCGAACGCGCGGCAGACCGCCCCGGCGGGCTCACCCGGTCGAACGTGATCGGCGTCGCGAGGTCGTTCGAGACGGACCACCCCCTGATCGAGGGCGCAACGCTCGACGGCTCGTCGCGGGTGACGACGTCGAGCGCCGGCCTGCTCGAGCGCTGGGACCCAGAGGCCGGTGCGTGGGTCGAGGGCGTGGTGCTGCACTCCGGGGTCGACCGTGAGGACGTCGTCGACGGGCTCGCCGGTCGTGCCGCTGGCTGCCCACCCCACCCGGTCGGCCTCACCGTCAGCACTTCGGGGTGGACAGCTGACGGCACCGCCCTCTCACGATCGGCGCGGCCGCGGTTCGTCGTCGACGGCATGCCGTGGACCGCCACAACCGGTCGCGACCGCTTCGGCGTCCAGGTGCGCTCGGCCGACGGCCACTTCCACCCGGCCCGCGGGGAGGGCTCGGCGGACGCCGACTGCCCTGGGAGGTTCTGGTTCGATGTGCCTTCGCCTCTCGTCGAAGCGGTTGCTGCACGACCGGGGCCACACGAGATCACCCTCCGCCTCTGGGCGGGCGACACGCTCGACACGCGCGTCGTGAGCTGGCCGGACGACTTCCGTGAAGTGCAGAGCAGCGGCGAGATCACGCTGCGATGGGACCTCGGCGAATTCGCCGGCTGACTCGCCGCGCACCCTGCTAGCTCTAGCTGCTCACGCAGTGGCATCGCGCAGCTCGCGGCGAAGCTCCTTGAGCTCATCGCGCAAGCGGGCGGCGTATTCGAAGCGAAGATCCTCCGCCGCCTCGGCCATCTCGGCCTCCAGCTCGTGGATCAGCCGGTTGAGATCATCGGGGGGAAGGTCGGCCAGCTCCTTCATCGCCTGAGCCGCCTTGTGGGCGCCACGGCCGGTCACGAGCTTCTCGGGGACGGGTGCACCCTCCTCGGGCCCACGCAGCACCGCGAGGATGTCGGTGACCGCCTTGCGGATCGTCTTGGGGTTGATGCCGTGCTCGGCGTTGTAGGCCTGCTGCAGCCCACGCCGCCGGTTGGTCTCCGAGATCGCCCGCTGCATCGAATCGGTGACCTGATCGGCGTACATGATCACCGAGCCGTCGACGTTTCGGGCCGCACGCCCGATCGTCTGGATCAACGAGGTCTCGCTGCGGAGGAACCCCTCCTTGTCCGCGTCGAGGATCGCCACCAGCGACACCTCCGGAAGGTCGAGACCCTCACGGAGGAGGTTGATGCCCACCAGCACGTCGAACTCGCCGAGGCGCAGATCCCGCAGGATCTCGATGCGCTCGATCGTGTCGATGTTGGAGTGCAGATAGCGCACCCGCACACCCAGCTCCAGCAGATAGTCGGTGAGGTCCTCCGACATCTTCTTGGTGAGGGTCGTGACCAGAACCCGGTCGCCCTTGCCGACCGTCACATCGATCTGTTCGAGCAGGTCATCGATCTGACCCTTGGTCGGCTTCACCACGATCTCGGGATCGACGAGCCCGGTTGGCCGCACGATCTGTTCGACGACCTGATCGCTCTGAGTGAGCTCGTAGTTGCCGGGGGTCGCCGACAGGAACACCACCTGGTTGAGGCGCTCCATCACCTCCTCGAAGCGCAGCGGCCGATTGTCCCGCGCGGAGGGCAGCCGGAACCCGTGGTCCACCAGGGTGTCCTTGCGGCTCCGGTCTCCGGCGAACTGGCCGTGGAGCTGAGGCACCGCCACGTGACTCTCGTCGATCACGAGGAGGTAGTCGTCTGGAAAGAAGTCGAGGAGGGTGTAGGGAGGCTCGTCGTAGGTGCGACGGTCGAGATGCATCGAGTAGTTCTCGATCCCATTGCAGTACCCGACCTCCTGCATCATCTCGAGGTCGTACTCGGTGCGCATCCGCAGGCGCTGCGCTTCGAGGAGCTTGTTCTCCTCCTCGAACTGCTTGAGTCGCACCTGGAGTTCGTGCTCGATGTCGGTGATCGCCAGTCGAAGCTTCTCTTCACCGGTGACGTAATGCGTCGCGGGGAAGATGGTGATCTCCTCGAGTTCGCCGAGGCGCTCCCCAGTCAAGGTGTCGACCTGGGTGATCCGGTCGATCTCGTCGCCGAAGAGCTCGATACGAACCGCGTGCTCCTCGTAGGCCGGGTGGACCTCGAGGGTGTCCCCGCGCACCCTGAACTTGCCGCGCACGAGGTTCATGTCGTTGCGCTCGTATTGCATGTCGACCAGCTGACGGAGCATGCCCCGCTGATCGTGTTCCTCGCCGGCTCGGAGGTACAGCATCTTGCGGAGGTATTCCTCGGGCGGTCCGAGGCCATAGATGGCAGACACCGAGGCCACCACGATCACGTCCCGCCGGGTGAGCAGGGCAGCCGTTGCAGAATGACGCAACCGGTCGATCTCGTCGTTGACGGACGAATCCTTCTCGATGTAGGTGTCCGACGACGGCATGTACGCCTCGGGTTGGTAGTAGTCGTAGTAGGAGACGAAATACTCCACCCGGTTGTCCGGGAAGAACTCCCGGAACTCGTTGGCGAGCTGCGCGGCAAGCGACTTGTTGGGGGCAAGCACCAAGGTGGGCCGCTGCACCTGCTCGATCGTCCAGGCGATCGTGGCGCTCTTGCCCGACCCGGTGATCCCGAGCAGGGTCTGGAAGCGATCGCCGCCGTCCACGCCGCGCGCCAGGGACTCGATGGCCTTGGGCTGATCGCCGGCAGGAGCGAAGTCGGACACCACGCGAAAGGGGTTGCCCACCGTGGGCGCAGGCCGCACCGCGGGGGTCGCGCTCTTCCCCGATTCGGCGTCCGATGGAGAGTCAGAAGTGACAGTCACACCGACAGCTTACGAACAGGGTGGGACAGCCGATCGAGGTGAGGCGCCACCTTTGCGCGGCCGTGGCCTTCCTGTTGCGCGCCGAAATGGATATCCTCCCGCCCTGACCCCCCTGGCCCCTCCCGAGGCCCCGCCCCGAGGCCCCTCATGACTGACACCGACGAACCCGACGAGATCGACGCCGACGAGCTGGCCGGCGATGCCGACCCCGACCTCGACGAGGCCGACCTCGATGAAGCGGATCTCGAGCTCGAGGCCGACGTGGAGATCGTCGCGGACGGTGACACCGACGCTGACGATGACGACGACGAGGCCGAAGAGGTTCCCTCCGGCGCCCGCCCCGTCACAGACGAAGGCGACGACGACGACGAGGAAGAAGACGTCGAAGCCGACCTCGACACGATCCTGCGCGAACGCCTCGCCTCAGACGAGGAAGAAGACGACGACGAAGAGGACGAGGACGGCGCACCGGCCAAAAAGAAGAAGAAGGCCGAGTCGGACCGCCGCGAAGACGAGATCCTCTGCGACGGTTGCTTCCTCCTCGTGGCCGAGAGCCAGTTCGACACCCGCGGACCCGACCCCGCCTGCCCCCACTGCGGAACCCCGCTGAACGTTTCGTAGCCACGGCTGTCCCACTTGCCACGGCTCGTCGCCGCTCCGGCGGCGGCCCTGACGGGCCTCTGCCTCCGCAACTCCTCGCACGTGGATCGGCGCGTGCGGCGGCTCACGACTTCGTCGAATCGCCGCTGGGGTTACCCACGAGTGGCGGTCCCCGAGGCCCGGCTAGGGTCCCCGCATGGATCTCTCGGGGAAGAACTGCATCATCACGGGCGCCGCGAGCGGCATCGGGGCGGCGTGCGCCCGACGGTTCGCGCAGGACGGCGCACGGGTCGCTGTGATCGACGTCAACGCCGACGGCGCCGCGAAAGTCGCCGACGAAGTGGGCGGTATCGCGGTGACATGCGATCTCCGCGATCCGGACGCCATCGCCGACATGGTCGCGGAATGCGAGAGCAGCCTCGGCCCCACCGACGTGCTCTTCAACAACGCAGGAATCGCGTCGGGGGGCGGTCCCCTCGATTCGCCGCTGGATGAGTGGCAGAGGCAGTGGGACGTCAACCTCATGAGCCACGTTCATGCGATCCGTGGCGTGCTGCCCGGGATGCTGGAGCGAGGTACGGGCTACATCCTCTACACCGCGTCGATGGCCGGAATCCTCTCCAGCCACGGCAACCTCCCCTACGCCGTGAGCAAGCACGCCGTGGTGGGACTCGCCGAATGGATGGCGTTCACGTACGACCACCGCGGCATCAAGAACTCACTGTTGGCACCGCTCGTCGTGCGCACGCCGATGCTCGGAAACCAGGCCAACTCGGAGTGGGCGAGCCAGGCGGGGGGTCCGCTGAAGGAGCCGGAGGACGCCGCCAACTACGTGGCCGAGGCCATTGACGAGGAGCGGTTCCTCATCCTGACCGACGAGATCGCCCAGACCTGGATGGAACGCAAGACCGCCGACCCCGATCGCTGGCTCCACGGGATGAACCGCCTTCAGCAGCGCTTGGAATCAGCAGGCGACGCAGCCGCCGGCGCCACAGAGAGCTGACTTCTGGGTCATCTGCAGCGCGGTTCCCCTGTTTTGGGGCGCCCGCACCGGCGCTGCCACGTACCCAAAAGCAGCGCTGCGCGGGCAGCGCAGGCGGCGAGAAATCAGTCAGATCCGGCCTGCCGCGCGGGCGGCGTCTTCGGCTGCTTCGAGTTGGGACTCCACGATGCCGAGGCCACCGTTCCAGAACTCCGGATCGCCGAGATCGCAGTCGACGATGGAGCCCAGCTCCTCGGGAGTCATCGATCCGCCGGCTCGGAGCAGTTCGAGATACCGCGGAACGAATTCCGCTCCGCGCTCCGCGTAGCGGCGGTACACCGACAGGGCCAGCAGCTGGCCGTAGGCGTACGCGTACACGTATCCGGGCGTCCCGATGAAGTGCGGGATGTAGCTCCACCAGCTGCGGTAGCCGTCAGTGAGCTCCACGCTGTCGCCCACCATGTCGTGCTGGGTGCGGTACCAGAGGTCGCCGAAGTCCTCGACCGACAGTTCGCCGTTGTCGCGGCGATGGCCGTGGACGGCGTCCTCGAATCGGTTCATCGCGGTCTGCCGGAAGACCGTGGCGATCGAACCCTCGATCGACTCGGCCAGCAGCGCCAACCGCTCGTTGGGATCGTCCGTCGCATCGAGCAGCCGCCCGAATGTGACGGTTTCGCCGAACACCGAGGCCGTCTCCGCGAGGGTCAGCGGCGTCGCTTGGTGAAAGATCCCCTGGGGGCGCGCGAGGTGGGCGTGGAGGCCGTGACCCAACTCGTGAGCCAAGGTCAGCACGTCACGGTTGCGGCCCGTCCAATTGAGCATCACGTACGGGTGGTGCGACGCCACGGTGTACGCGCAGAACGCCCCAGGGCGCTTGCTGTCCCTGACAGGAGCGTCGATCCAGTTCTCGTCGAAGAAACGGCGGGCGGTGTCCGCCAGCTCGCCGCTGAACGAGGCGTAGGAATCGAGCACGAGCTCGGCGGCCGACCCCCACTCGATCTCGGAGTCCGAATCGGCGACCGAGGCCATCCGGTCGTAGTCGCGGATCGGGTGGCCGAGAATCTCGGCCTTGAGCCGGTACCAGCGCCGCGGGATGTCGTAGCGGTCGACCACGGCGTCGACGAGGGCCTGGACCGACTCGTCGCTCGCCTCGTTGCTGAGATTGCGCGACGAGATCCACGACGGGTAGGAGCGCAGCCGGTCGTCGGTGGCCTTGTCTGCAGCGAGGGTGTTGAACACGTACGCGCGGGTGCCGATGCCGGGTTGCAGCGCGGCAGTGACAGCCTCGGCGGCGGCCTTCCTCTGTTCCCCATCGGGGGAGGCCAGCTGGGAGAGCGCCATCTCCAGCGAGGTGTCTTCTCCGCCGATCTCGACGCTGATCTCGCTCGTCAGCTGATCGAAGAGGCGCACCCAGGCGGACGAGCCGGTGACGGACTTCTCGGTCAGCAGCTTCTCTTCCGGCTCGGACAGGAGGTGGGGGGCGTAGCGGCGTGCGGCGCGCAGGTGGTGGGCGCAAAAGCCCAACGCGGGGTCCGCCAGCAGCCGCGCCGCGACATCGTCTTGCGCCGCTGCCCACTCCAGGTCGACGAAGACCAGCTCCGTGGAGATCTGTGCCGCTCGCTCGCTCACCGCCTGATACAGCGCTCCCTCGCCTGTGTCGACGGCGAAGCGAAGACCCGCGTAGCTAGCGGCGCGCCCGACCAGATCGTGGATTCGGCCGACGGCTTCCATCACGGTGGCGAGCTCGGCCGAGGTGAGCGCAGCGATCCGGCCGCGGTACGTGGCGAGCTCCTCGGCGTCCTGTTGCGCCCGATCGAGCAGCTCGTCCACATCGGAGCCCTCGAGCAACGGTTGGATGTCCCATGCCACGTCGTCGACATCGGCTGCGGTCATGGGGTCACCCCTGGTTTGGCGGCTCGTTCGGCGGCTCCGGCGTCGGCTCGGTGGGAGGGAGTCCCCGCGCCCACGACTCGGCTCGCTCGATCTGTGTCGGCAAGAGGTCGAGGGAGCCGGAGTTGTCGACGACGAAGTCGGCGACGGCCAGCCGCTGTTCCCTCGACACCTGTGCCTTGATGCGATTCTCGGCGTCCTCGACGCTGAACCCACGGTGCTCGACCAGACGATCGATGGCCACCGGGGCCGGAGTGTCGACCACGAGGATCCCGCTCACCACGTAGCGCGGCGGTCCACCCGCGATGATGCCCTCGACGAGAAGTGGGATGTCGAGCACCACGAGGTTGCCGCTGTCGGCCTGCTCGCGGATCCGCCGACGGATCTCCCGGTTGGTGGGCGGGTGCACGATCGCGTTGAGGTCCTTCAACGCCTGCTTGTCGCTGAAGACGATCTCGGCGATCGCGGGTCGGATCAGTTGACCGTCGTCGCCGACGATCCCGTCGCCGAACCGCTCCACCATCCCCGCGTAGACCTCTTGGCCGGGTTGCTGGAGGTCCTTGACGACGGCGTCTGCGTCGATGAGCACTGCGCCGCGTTCGACCAGGGAGTCGGAAACGGTGGATTTACCGCTTCCGATTCCCCCGGTGAGACCGATGACGATCACCGAACGTCAGGCGTCTTCTGTGGCCTCTGTGGCCTCTGCGACCTCGCCGGCCTCGGCCGACTCAGCAGCTTCGCCAGCCCCGTTGACCTCGCCGCCTTCGCCGTCGTTCTCCTCGTACTGGGCCAGAGCCTGGCGATATGCCTCTTCGCCGTGCTCCTCGTAGTACTCACGCCAGGCACGCTCGGCCTCGGACTCCTCGCCTTCGGCGGGAGCCTCGTAGTCGAAGTCGCCGATGAAGTTGCCGGAGTCGTCGTACTGGTGCTCGCCGAACGCCTCCTGGTACTCGGCGGCCACGACGCCACCTTCGGCAGCCTGCTTGATCGACAGGCTGATGCGGCGACGCTGAAGATCGAGATCGATGATCTTGACCCACAGCTCCTCGCCGGGCGTGACGACCTGCTCGGGCAGCTCCACGTGGTGGGCGGACATCTCCGAGATGTGAACGAGGCCCTCGATGCCGTCGCCGACCTGGACGAACGAACCGAACGGCACCAGCTTGGTGACCCGGCCATAGACCAGCTCGCCGACCCGGTGACCGTTGGCGAACTCCTGCCACGGATCCTGCTGGGTGGCCTTGAGCGAGAGGCTGATGCGCTCGCGCTCACGATCGACTTCGAGCACTTCGACGTCGACCTCATCGCCGACGGTGACGACCGAGCTCGGGTGATCGACGTGCTTCCAGGACAGCTCGGACACGTGGATGAGTCCGTCCATGCCGCCGAGATCGACGAAGGCGCCGAAGCTGACGACCGAGGAGACCACGCCAGAGCGCTTCTCGCCGGGCTTGAGGTTGTCGAGGAACTCCTCGCGCTGTTCCTTCTGCGTCTCTTCGAGCCAGGCTCGGCGCGACAGCACCACGTTGTTGCGGTTCTTGTCGAGCTCGATGATCTTGGCCTCGAGCTCCATGCCGATGTAGGGCGCGAGGTCGCGGACCCGGCGCAGCTCGACGAGAGATGCCGGGAGGAAGCCGCGCAGACCGATGTCGAGGATCAGGCCGCCCTTGACGACCTCGATGACGGGGCCCTTGACGACGCCCTCTGCCTCTTTGATCTCTTCGATCCGTCCCCACGCCCGCTCGTACTGAGCGCGCTTCTTGGAGAGGACCAGCCGACCGTCTTGGTCTTCCTTCTGGAGAACGAGCGCCTCGATCTCCTCGCCGATCGACACGACCTCGGATGGGTCGATGTCGTTTCGGATCGACAGCTCGCGGGACGGGATGACGCCTTCGGACTTGAAACCGATGTCGAGGAGGACCTCGTCGCGATCGATACGGACGACCGTGCCGTTCACGAGGTCGCCGTCCCCGAACTCCACGATGGTGCCGTTGATGGCGTCCTCGAAGGACATGGAGCCCAGGTCGTTTTCGACCACGGTGCGGGGGATGTATTCGCCGGCGTCAGTGAAGCTGCCGAATTCTTGGGTGTCGGACACAGAGATTCGCTCTACTAGGGAATACGGGCGCGAGGTGACGAACGAAGGGGCCACCGCGCACGAGGGTCGAGTCTACTGGGGCCGCCTCGCGATCAGAAACAGCTCCTGCTCATCGACGCTCGGCGGTGCGCCGCTGTAGTCACCGACCGAGCTCACCGACCGCACCCTGAGCGGCTCGAGCCCCGCTCGCTCGGCGAGCATGAACAGCTCTCGAGGAGTGAAGCAGGTCGTCCACAGCTCCACCTCCCGGATGGTGCCTTCGGGGTCGCGCACCTCGGTGTGCTCGTGGTTGGTTGCGGTGAGCGCATCGAACGTCGAGTTCTCGAGGTGCCGGACCTGGAAATACGCCGAGAATGCAGCGACCCCGACCAGGCCACCGGGTGCGAGCTGGGATGCCATGCCACCGAGGATCCGCTCGTCGGCGACCAGATTGAGGGGGTCGGGGCCCGCTGCCGGGCCCGCTTGCAGACCGAAGGCCCCCTGACACATGGCCATGGCCGCGTCGAAGGGCCCGAGCGTCAGCGCCTCGAGCTCGCGCGCATCGGCGACGACGAAGGTCGCGTTCGACAGGCCCTCCCCCGCCGCTGCCTCGCTCGCCAGGCGCACGAACTCGCTGGAGATGTCGATGCCCACAACCTCCATGTGCCGACGGGCGAGCTCCAGCGCATGTCGTCCTGGGCCGCAGCCGACGTCGAGAACCCGCGCACCTGGTGCGAGCCCGAGCGCATCCACGAGAAAATCCACCTCGCGCACCGTGTTCTTGGTGAAGGAGTAGCGCAGGTACGCCGGACCCATGTGGGAGGCCAGCGCCTCGAACCAGTGACCGTCGTCAGCAGCCACGTCGCAACGTCGTCTCGAGGATTCCGCCCCACTCGTGGAGGACCTGGCCGAACCACACCGCCGCACTCGACTCCGGTATCGCCGCGATCTGGTCGACCCGGCCGTCGAAACAGCGCTCGACCAGCAGGGTCGCTCGGCGCAGGTGGTAGCTGGAGGTCACGACCACAACGTGATCCCACCGCTGCTCGGTTGCGTACTCGGCGAGCAGCTCGGCCTCGCGGCGGGTGTCAGCGCCCGCCAGCTCGAGGCAGTGGAGCTCGACGTCAGCGCGCAGGCCGTCTTCGCACATGCGCCCGAAGACGTTGGAGGGGCCGAGCCCCGCGGCGACGACCACGACATGGTCGACCACACCATCCACGGCGAGATCTCGCACCGCCCTCGCTCGCTCGAGTTCACCCCCGACGAACACCAGCGCAGCATCCGCCGAGACCACCTCGTCGCTGCCAGGTCGGAGAAACCATCGGTCGGTGAGGAGGAGAACGACACCGGCCACCACCCACATGGCGATGACGACGGCACGACGCGGGCTCACCCCTTCGCGTCGGCCCAGGTGCGGCCCCACGCGAGGTTCACCTCGAGCGGTACACGCAGCTCAGCGGCGTCGTGCATCGTGTCGACGGTGAGCTCGCCGATCTCGTCGTGCTCATCGGGCGGCACCTCGAGGATCACCTCGTCGTGGACCTGCAGGACGAGACGACTCGCCGCATCTCGCTCGGTGAGCGCGGCGTCGAGCCGGACCAGGGCGACCTTGAAGATGTCTGCGGCCAGGCCCTGGATGGGGGCGTTCATGGCCTGCCGCTCGGCGGCCTGGCGGACGCGGAAGTTGCCCGCGTTGAGCTCGGGGATCGGCCGACGCCTGCCGAACATCGTCTCGGTGTACCCGCGTTCTTTGGTCTCGGCGACAACGCTGTCCATGAAGGACTTCACGTTGGGGAACGCGGCGAAGTACGCATCGAGGATCTCGGCGGCTTCCTCGGTGGGAATGGCGAGGCGCTGCCCGAGGCCGTAGGCCTCCATGCCGTAGGCCAACCCGTAGCTCACCATCTTGGCCTTGGAGCGCATCTCGACGGTCACCTCGTCGGAGGCCACGCCGAACACGCTCGATGCCGTGGTGTTGTGGATGTCCTGGCCGCTCTCGAAGGCGCCCACGAGGCCGGGGTCGTCTGCCAGGTGAGCGATCACCCGCAGCTCGATCTGGTTGTAGTCGGCGACAAGAAGCTCGTGGCCAGCCGTGGGCACGAAGGCCTTGCGAAACTCGCGTCCCTGTTCGGTCCGGACCGGGATGTTGTGGAGGTTGGGCTCCTCGGAGCTCAACCTGCCGGTGCGAGCGACGGTCTGGTTGAAAGTGGCGTGGATCCGCGCGTCATCGCCGACGACGTCGAGCAGACCCTGTCCGTAGGTCGATCGCAGCTTCTCGACCTCGCGATAGTCGAGGAGATGCTCGATGATCTCGTGCTGGTCGCGGATCTTCTCGAGAGACGCGGCGTCCGTCGAATAGCCGGTCTTGGTCTTCTTCTGCGGGGTGAGGCCGAGCTCGTCGAACAACACCTCGCGGAGCTGCTTGGTGGAGTTGACGTTGAATTCGCGGCCCGCCGCCGTGTGGATCTTCGCTTCGAGTCGGTCGACCTCGCTCACGAGGTAGTCGCGCAGCCGGGTGAGTTCGCCGACGTCGACGCCGACACCGAGGTCCTCCATGTCGGCGAGCACCGAGATCAGCGGGCGTTCGATGTCGCCGTACAGCGACCACATCTCGCGATCCTCGAGCAGCTCCCGCAGAACGGGAGCGAGCCGATGCACCGCCAGAGCCTCGCGAGCGGTGAGCAGCGCAGGATCGTCGGCCTCACCCGTGAGGTCGAGCTGCCCCTCCGGAGCAGACGTACCCGCCGGAAGCTCGGTGCGGCAGTACCGCAACAGCAGATCACCGAGCACGTAGCGCCCATCGGCTGGATCGATGAGGTAGGCCGCGATCGCCGTGTCGACGTCGAGCCCCTCGCAGGTGAGCTCCACAGGAGCGAGCCTCCGAAGCAGACCCTTCGCTCGATGGACGTGCACCCCGGGACCGTCCGATCCGAGAAGCGCCCCGAGTGCCGCGATGACATCGCCGTCGTCGAGTTGGCTTCTGCGAACAGCGAGGACCTCGCCCACCTCGGCGTCGCTCACTGCGGCGAGCACCCCGAGGGAGCCGTCCGCGGCTGACGACCAGGCCAGGGCAACGGGTTCCTCGTACTCGGCCAGTGCCCGAAGGCGCTTGGCGAGCTCGGCCGGCTCGACGGGCGCCACGAGCTCCGCTTCGAGGACCCCGCCGTCGGACTCGAGGGCGGGAAGGCGACCCTCCAACGCCGTGTTGAGGCGGTCGTACAGACTGTTGAACTCGAGGAAGTCGAAGATGCGCTGCACCTCGTCGACATCCACATCACCCCAGCTCAGCGTGGTTACGTCGAGCTCGACCGGCGCATCGGTGAGCAGCACCATTGCCTGGAAGTTGCGTCGAGCGCGCTCCTCGTACTCGATGAGGTTCGACTTGAGCTTGGGCGTCTGGGCATCGACGTTCTCGAAGATCCCGTCGAGTCCGCCGTACTTGTTGATCAGCTTCGCCGCCGTCTTCTCCCCCACCCCGGGAATGCCCGGCAGGTTGTCCGACGGGTCACCTCGCAGCGCCGCGTACTGCGGGTACAGCTCCGCGGTGACACCGGTTCGGTCGACGATCCCTGCCTCGTCGTAGAGGGCGTAGTCGGACACACCGCGACGGTTGTAGAGGACCTTGATGTGGGGGTCCTTGACCATCTGGTAGATGTCGCGGTCGCCGGTGACCAGGATCGCGTCGTCACCGTTGTCCGCCGCCCGCACCGCCATCGTCGCCAGGAGGTCGTCGGCCTCGAAACCCGCCTGCTCCTCGATCGGGATGTTCATCGCGCAGAGAACCTCGCGGACCAGCCCCATCTGCTGGCGCAAGATGTCGGGGGTCTCCTCCCGCTGCGCCTTGTACTCCGGAAGCATCTCGTGGCGGAACGTGGGTTCCGGGCGATCGAAGGTGACCGCGATGCCGTCGGGTTCGTGGTCTCGGACGAGGTTCACGAGCATCGACGTGAAGCCGAACACCGCGTTGGTGACCTGCCCCGAAGCGGTCGCCATGTCGGTCGGAAGGGCGAAGAATGCCCGGTAGGTCAACGAGTTGCCATCGAGCAGGAGGAGCTTCTTGTTCGCCACCCCGGCAGTGTATTCGAGGGGTCTGAACCTCAGGGCGTGAGCTGGCCCTCGATGACCTGGTTGGCGACGTCGAGCATGGTGGCCCGGCCGCTCATTGCGGTGCGCTGGATGAAGCCGAAGGCATCGTGTTCGGTGAGGCCGTGCTCGTCCATCAGCCGGCCCTTCGCTCGATCGACGGCTTTGCGGGTCTCGAGCTGATCCTCGAGGCCCTTCACCTGCTCGTCGAGCTCCCGCATCTCTTCGAAGCGGGCGAGAGCGACCTCGATGGCCGAGATCAGCTCCTCTTTCTGGAACGGTTTCACGAGATAGCTCAGCACGCCGGCATCGCGTGCCTGTTCGATGAGGTGCCGTTGGCTGAACGCGGTGAGGATCACCACGGCGGCCTGCCGTTCGCCGGACACTTCGCGCGCGGCAGAGAGACCGTCGAGGCCGGGCATCTTGATGTCGAAGACGCACAGATCGGGCTCGTGGTGCTTGACGAGCTCGACGGCTTCGTCGCCGCGGCCGGTCTCGGCCACCACCGTGTAGCCCTCGCCCTCCAGCATCTCGCGCAGGTCCAGGCGGATGATGGCTTCGTCCTCGGCGATCACGACCCGCTTCGACACACGCTTCCTTTGCTTGGAGTCCGTCGGCCAGGTTAGTCGGCGAGGGCCGAATCCCGAATGTCGGAATTCAGTTGCCGGTCAGCTCGTCGAGGAGCTGATCCTGCTCGCTCTCGAGCTGGTCGATCCGGGCGCGCACCTCGTCGCGACGCACCGCTGCGGTGCTGGCGTGACGGGCGGCGTGTCGATGGGCGCGGTCGGCGAGCGGGGTTTCGGACACCAGCGCGGCAAGCCGGGCCTCGTCTGCGTCGTTGGCCAGGTGCACGTGCTGCTCGTCGAGGATCCGCAGCTCGTCGCGTAGGCTCGACAGCCGCGCCGCCACTTGGCGGAGTCGTCTCTCGACCGAGCGGGTTCCCACGCAGTGTCAATGTACCGCAGGCCGTCGCCACCCAGAGCGGGCGGACGAACTGGAGGCACTGCGCCCTCCCGACGGTGTCGGATCGTGCTGTCGGCGGTACTGCTCGTGGGCGCGTGTGGTGACTCGGATGAAGGCGCCGCCTGCGAAGGCGCCCGGTCCGAACCTCTCGCGCCCGACGGCCTGATCCACGTGCTGCCCGGCGCCGAGACCGACTACCTGAGCGACCCGCCGACGTCGGGCCCGCACATCGCCTGGAACGCCCCCGCCGTCATCGACCGCGTCTTGAGCCCGGCCGAACAGGTGGGGGTCCTCGAGAGCGGCGACGTGCTGGTGCAGTACCGGCCAAATGATGTCGAAGCAGAAGCCGTCGCCGAGCTGGAGAGTCAGCTACCCGATCGGGCCCACCTCGCGCCGAATCCTGCGCTGCCCGCGCCCGTGGTCTTCACCGCGCACCTGATCAAGCAGACCTGCTCCACACTCGACACCGAGGCGCTCGACCGATTCATCGCAGACGAAGCCGGGTCGCGCACAGACCAGTGACCGCCTGACCTACGGCTTGCGGCCCTCGCAGCGGGCGAGGATTCCGGGAACGAACTCGGTGACCTCCACATCCACGTACCCGGCCTCCGCGAAGTAGCCGGCCACCTCGCCACGGCTGTGAGCGCGCCCGTTGGAGCCGCACACGAGCTCGTTCATGCCCCACATGGCCGCGTCGACGGGCCCGGTGCGATCGTCGTTGAGCATCTCGCCGATCAGGTGCATCTCGCCACCCGATTCGAGTGCGCGGAACGCCCGCGCGACCACACCTGCGATGGTCGGGCCGTCGTAGATCGGCAGGTTGCTGGCCATGACGACCACATCGCAGGGGCCGGGGAACTCACCCTGGGTGAAGTCCGCCGCGTGCGTGCTGACCCGGTCGCCCACCTCCGCGTCGGCGATGTACTCCTCGGTCGCGACGACGACCGGTGGGAGATCGAGCACGGTTGCCCGCAACCCGTCGACCGCTTCGACAGCCGTGATGCTGTAGGCACCCGAGCCACCGCCGAGGTCGAGCAAGCGGGACCGACCGCTGAGATCCACGGTGCGCACGAAACGGCGCGCAGCACCGAACCCGATCGACGACGTCGACCGGTGGTAGGCCTTGGCCGCCTCCACGGTGAGCTCCTCGTACATCCCGAGCTGGGTGCTGTCGCCCTCCCGCATCAACTCGGTCATGCGGAACCAGTCGGGAACATCGCGCCGAGTGAAGGTCATCCACGGCCCCGCATACCTGCGCTCGCCCTTCACGAGGTAGAGGTCCGTGTCCGGTGCGTTCACGAGCCGCTCGCCGGACTCATCCCACCGCAGCAGATCCATGCTGAGAGCACAGGTCACCAGGCGATCGACATCGATCGGGCGCAGCCCCGTGGCCTCGGCCAGCGCCGCTTCGGTCTCCGCTCCGTTGCGGACGTGGGTGAACAGCTCCACGTCGATCGCTGTGTAGAGCACCGCCGACTCGGTGTACGCGCGAGCGATCCCCTGAAGGCGACCGGTGTCTGTTTTGTCGCTTCCTGCGCTGCGCCCCAGCCCTGACGGGCTGTTGCCCTGCTCGCCAGACTTGTCGCTTCCTGCGCTGCGCGTCGCTCGCTCGCTGCCGCTCGCTCCCTCACCGAGTTGTTCGCTGGCGCTCACAACTCGCGTCCGATCTCACATTCATTTCGCATCTCTACTCCTCCACTTTGAACCAGTCGGGCTTGCCGAGGGCCCAGTACTCGCCCCAGATCTGCTCGCCACCCGCAACATGCACGACGTCGCCGGTGATGAATCCGCTGGCGACCGGCGAACCGAGGTACGCAACCGTCTGGGCCACATCGTGGACATCGCCGAGGCGTCGTTGCGGGTTGTGATCGAACGACGGCCGAGCCTCGGGCGGGTAGTTGACCAACCCCGGGCTGCGCACCACACCGACGGCGATCGTGTTGACGCGGATGCGATGCGGAGCCCACTCCACGCTCAGCGACGCAGCGAGCCCTGCCGCGCCTGAGCGAGCCGCAGCGGTGTGAGGGATTCCCACGCTGCCGCGCCCCGTGATGGTGCCGATGTTGACGATCGAGCCCGGCTCGTCGTGCGCGATCCAGCGCTTCGCCGCCGCCTGCATCACGTACCAGGTGCCGTAGAGGTTGGTCTCCACGACCGCGGCCCAGCCCTTGGGAGACACATCGACCGCCGGTGCGGCGAACTGCCCTCCCGCGTTGTTGACCACCAGATCGAGGCGGCCTTCGGTCTCCCAGACGCCGGCGATCATCGCCTCGACCTGTTCGGGGTCGCGGATGGTCATCGCGACCGTGCGGCAGTCGATCCCGTGTTCGGCCAACGAGGCCTCGACCTCGTCGAGCTTCGCCTGGTCCCGCCCGCAGGTCACGATCGTGGCTCCGAGCCGACCGAGCAGCATGCAGATCGAGCGGCCGATGCCGCCCGCGCCTCCGGTCACCAGCGCGACCTGCCCCCCGAAGAGGTCCTCGCGAAAGGCGTGCTCGAGGTGGGCCAGCTCGGCGTCGGTGGGGCTCCGATAGGGATCGTCGTCGGTGAGTGAAGCGCTCATCTTGCGCTCACCGTAGGTCGGCCGAGCGCTGCCGGCTCAGCCCTGGGCGCGAGCCCGCCTGCGCCCCTTCAGTCCGATGATCCGTTCGACCTCGTGGTAGCCGGTCGGCTTGACGACGACGATGGCGGCCAGCGCCGTGAGACCGCCGGCGACGACGGCGGCGAGAAGCTGGGCCACCGCCCCTGCGCCGAGCGCCTCGAGCCCGACCCGCCCGCCGAAGGCTGCGCCTGCGGTCGCCCCAGCGATCATCGCAGCAGGGAGAATCGCCCGGAGATACTCGGACGTTCGCATCTCGAGAATCCGAAACGGCACGACGAGCACGAACGGTGCGGTGACGAGGAGCACGAGGCCCGTGCCGAGAACAACGGCCTCGACGCTCCACCTCGACGTGATGATGTAGCTCGCGATCAGGCATCCACCGACGCAGATGCTGTTGATCAGCTGGGCCGTCGTGCGGGCGTTGGCCACGTATACCGACGACGCGAGGTTGACGACCGAGCTCACCATGCCGACGAGCGCCATCACGCGGATGATCGAGCCGGCGTCGGACCATTCGTCGGAGAAAGCCACCTCGGTGAAGAGGTCGGCCACCACCGCGAGACCAGCCATCGCCGGTTGCGCCGCGAGGGCGACTCCGGCCGTGGCCTGGAGAAACCGTCGACGCTGCTCAGCAGGGTCGTCCTGGTTCCGCGACAAGACGGGAATGAGAACCTGGTTGGAGGTTTGGGTGAGCATCACGATCGGCGTCTGCAGGATCCGGACACCGAGGGCGTACAGACCGAGAGCCGGCCCGCCGAGGTTGCGGCTGACCAGCGCTCGGTCGAGGTTCTGGATCAGATAGTTGAAGAAGTTGGTGGCCGTCAGGCTGGTGCTGAATCCCGCCACGGACCTCAAGGCGCTCGGCTGGACCCGGAGCGACGGGCGGTACGCACTCCACGACCACGCCAAGACCGTGGAGACGGCGCTGGCCGCTGTGGATCCGATGACGATCGACCAGGCCCGCGCGTCGGCGATCGCCAGAACCACCGCGACACCTGCAAACACGACGGCGCTGATCATGAGGACCATCGCCGCCTTCTTGAACTGGAGGTTGCGGCGAAGCAGCGCGATGTGAACGATGCCCATCGATCTGGCCAGAACCGAGAGGGCCAACAGCCGTAGGAGAGGCGTGCTCGAGCCGGCCTCGGGACCACCCGCCAACACGGCGAGCGGCTCGGCGAACACCAAAATCAGCCCGGCGAGGACCACACCGATCACGGTGTTGAGCCCGAAGACCGCATCAGTGGTCCGCTTGTCGAGGCCTTCGCGCTGGATCACGGCCTGGCCGGTGCCCATGTCGGCGAGCCGGTCGACCAGCGCCAACACGATCATCGCCACGCCGACCCGGCCGTAGTCGCCCTTGGTCAGGAACCAGACCAGAACGAAGTTCATCGCGGCCCGCAGCATCTGACTGAACATCTGGGCGACCGTCAGCCATCGTGCGCCGGACACCGCGGCATCGCCCTGGCGCCGACGCTCCGACTCCGCGTCGACCGTCTCGCCAGCTGGATCGGTGTCGCGTTCGGTGGTCATGTCCTGCCTGATGGGGCGGGCCGTCGCAGATGACGAGCAACCGCCGAAATTACCATCGGCATTCGCAAGCCCGTCTGCAGGTCAACGCGGGCATCTCATCTGCGGCGGACCGGCTGCCCAACTCGTCGGGTCGTCGCTGGACTGCACCCAAGACTGCACCGCGTCCAGGTACCCCACCGTGTACCGACGTTGGAGCGCACGACCGACCGGTCCGGACAATCCTCCGGCCCGTTGCCGACCGCGCGGAGCGCCTCGACCGTGCGCGCCGCAGTCGGCACCTCGGCCGGTTTTTCGGCCTCACTCCGCAACCGAAACGCAGCGATGACGTCGGTGGTCGGGCGAGCGAGTCTGAACACCGCCCCAGTCAACATCAGGCGGTCGGCGGAGGCGTAGATCAACGTGAGGGTTGCAGGCTCGACCACACTGGCCGACAATCGACCCGATGAGCCCCAGCCCGAGCGATCGACCATGACCGACGAATCCCCGGACGGCCAGGAGTCACCGAGCTCGCCGCAGGAGAGCCCGCAGAAGACTCCTGTGGCGTCCGATGGGCTGGCGTCGATCGCGATCATGCTGCTCGCCGTGGTCCTCATCATCTTCTTGATCACCCGGATCGTCTCGTAGCCACTCCTCGAGTCGACGTCGCGCCGCCAACCGCCGCACCCATCGTCGACGGTTCTGTGCTCAAATGTCTCCGCGCACCGCGGCTTCCGTGTGCCGGGTGGGGGCCGGAAGGCTCGTGCGCATGTCCATAGAGGGGAAACCGAAGATGATGAGATCACGTGCGCGACGCAGGGGATTTCTGTCGATACGACGTGTGCTGGCGCTCCTGTTCGCCTTCGCACTTCTCGCCGCAGCATGCGGCGACAGCGACAGCGACTCCGACGACGCTGGTGACTCCGGGGACGCCCCCGAGACCAGCGAAGCGACCGACACCGCCGATGAGGCGCCGACCGGCGAGCCGATCAAGGTCATGACGGTGACGACTCTCAACGCCGCAGGCCCGACCTACCAGAACATCGCCAACACAGCCGAGGCGTTCGAGAGCTACATCAACGCACGCGGCGGCATCGCGGGTCGCCCCCTCGAGGTCACGGTGTGCGATGAGCAGTTCGACCCCGCGGTCGCCACCACCTGCGCTCGACAGGCGGTCGAGGAGGGAATGGTGTCGGTCGTCGGCTCCTTCACCTTCTTCGCCGAGTCGATCGTTCCGGTGATCGCCGAGTCCGACATCACGTGGTTCGGCCCCTGCTGCCCGATCACCCCGTCAGAGCTGACGAGCCCGCATTCGTTCCCCATCGGCAACCAGCCGATGTACGCGGTCGGCGCCGTGAAGCGAGCAGTCGACGACGGATGCCGGGCCATCAACGCCGTGATCATCGACGGTGCGCAGATCTTCCTGCCGCCGATGGAGAACGCGATCGGTGCGCTGGGGCAGAGCTTCGGCGAGATCGTGATCCTGCCTCCGACAGCACAGGACTACTCCTCCGAAGTCGCACAGGCGACGAGCGCTGACGCCGACTGCGTGATCATGATCGTGGGCGAGACACCGTTCATCACCTGGAACACCGCTTGGACGCAGTCGGGGACCGAGGCAGTGCAGTACGGCCCACAGGGCAACCTCAACGAGGTTTCGGCTGCGGGCAACGAAGCGTCGACCGACGGCGACATCATCGCCGGCATGTACCCCGACATCTCGACCGATCCGTGGAGCGAGTACCGGGTGGCTCTGGCCGACGCCGGTGTCGGCGATGACGGCAACGACTACAACAGCCTGGGCGGGATGGGCACCTGGGCCGCGTTCGTCGGCTTCACCCAGATCGCCGAGACGATCGACGGTGAGATCACCGCTTCGTCGTTCTTCGAAGCGGCGTCCAACACCACCAACCTGGATCTGGGCGGCATGGTTCCGCCGCTCGACTTCACCCAGGAGTGGACTGACGGCCTCGAGGGCTATCAGCGGCTCTTCAACCGCAGCGTGGTGTACAGCACCCTCGACAACGGCAAGGTGGTGCCGCTTCCTGGCGGTTTCGAAGACGTGAGCGACCTGGCGCTGGGCAACGCTGGTTGACCCGGGCTGACTCGTGAGGATGCGCCACCCGTCCCTCCGGGCGGGTGGCGCGCTCGCGTCAGGTGTCTCACGGGACGGGACGCGAGCCGCCAACTACTATCGCTGCGCGTCGCCGGTCCACTGCCGATGCCGTGAGCGCCGCCGAGGGGGACAGTGAGCGAGGTCATCAGGTTTGCGTTGCTGGGCCTCGGAGTGGGTGCCCTGTACGCATTCGCGTCGCAGGGGCTGATCGCGATCTACCGTGGTACCGGCGTTCTCAACTTCTCGCTCGGCGCGACCGCGATCGCCGGCGTGTTCGTGCAGTGGGAACTGCAGTACGAACAGGGCTGGCCGTTCCTCGGTGCCGCAGCAGTCGGTGTGGGGCTCTCAGCACTGCTCGGGGCGCTGACCCATTGGGTGATCATGCGCCCGCTCCGCCGCGCCAGCTCGCTGATCCGGGTCATCGCGACTCTCGGCGTCCTGATCAGCATCCAAGCCGGAGTCGTCATCCGCTACGGCTCCAACCCCCGTCAGGTTCCCAGCTGGCTGCCCACCGACCGCTTCACGTTGTGGGGTGAGGTGTCGGTCTTCGTCGACCGGCTCATCCTGCTCGGCATCGCGAGCGTGTCCGCTGGCCTGCTCTGGTACCTCTACCGCTCCAGCCACTTCGGGCTGGCGACCGAAGCCGTGTCCGAGAGTGAGCGATCAGCCGCTGCGGTCGGGGTGTCACCCAACCGCATCGCAATCCTCAACTGGGCCCTCGGCTCAGCCATCGCCGCGGTCGCCGGAATCCTGGTCGTGCCCATCATCACCCTGCAGGTGACGGCCATGACCTCGCTGGTCTTGGCCGCCCTGGCCGCCGCCCTCGTCGGGGACTTCCGATCGTTCCCGATCGCGACGGCCGCTGGACTGGGCCTCGGGATCGGCCAGACCCTCGTCGGACGCTACGTCGACCAGCCGGGCCTGGGTCCGTCGCTGCCGTTCCTCGTGATCATCGTGTTCCTCGTGTTCCGAGGTCGGTCGCTCCCGCTGCGCGACTACTTCCTGCGCGAGCTCCCGATGGTGGGCAACGGCCGCATGTCGTGGGACTGGATGGTGTTCGGAACCGGCTCGATCATCTTCATCATGCTGACCAAGCAGACGAAGTGGATCGACGCCTTCACCGTGTCGCTCGGCGTCGCCATCGTTCTGCTCTCGATCGTCGTGGTGACCGGGTATGCGGGACAGCTCTCACTGGGGCAATACGCGATGGCCGGGTTCGGGGCGTGGGTCGCCGGTCGACTCGTCGCGGTGTACGACATCCCCTTCCTCCTCGGGCTCGTCGCCGGCGTCGTCGCGGCGGTTCCGCTCGGGCTGGTCTTCGGTCTGCCCGCGGTTCGAACCCGCGGGATCAACCTCGCGATCGTCACCCTCGGTCTCGGAACGACGATGGAGCTGATGCTCTTCCGCAACCGCGATTACACCGGCGGTGTGCAGGGGACCCAGGTCGGCAACCCCGACCTGTTCGGTTACGACATCGGCTCGATCAGGTATCCGGAGCGCTACGGAATCTTCGTCCTGGCGCTCACGATGCTGACGGTGATCGTGGTTGCGAACGTCCGGCGGGGCCGCAGCGGCCGCCGGCTGATCGCAGTACGCACCAACGAACGCGCGGCCGCGGCGCTCGGCATCGACGTGATGGTCGCAAAGCTGTTCGCCTTCTCGCTGGCCTCGGCGATCGCTGCGCTCGGCGGCATCCTCCTCGCCTTCCGTCTCAGCTCGATCAGCTACCAGTCCTTCAACAACTTCACGTCGATCACCTTCGTCGGGCTGGCCCTCCTCGGGGGCGTCGGCTACCTCCTCGGCGCATTCGTGGGATCGACGATGGCCACGGCCGGGTTCAGCCAGGAGGTCATCGAGTCCACCTGGGGCAGCGTCGGTCGGTGGATCCAGCTCATCAGCGGCATCGCGATTCTCCTGACCGTGCTGGGCTACAAGGACGGTGTCGCCGCGGAGTGGGCTCGCGTCGCGCGATTGCTCAAGAGGGTCAAGAAGTGGGGCCGGCCATACATCATTCCGCTCGAGGATGTGGCAGACGCCGACATCGACCCCGATCACCCGACCAAGGTGCCTCCGCGGTCGCTGGAGATCGAGAACCTCACCGTGCGGTATGGGGCGGTCGTGGCCGTCGACAACGTGAGCTTCGGCCTCGAGCCAGGCAAGATCACCGGCCTCATCGGACCCAACGGCGCCGGAAAGACATCACTCATCGATGCGTTGAGCGGCTTCACGCCTTCGGAGGGGCGGGTCGTGCTCGACGGGGTCGACGTCTCGGCCAAAGGTCCAGTCAAGCGGGCGCGCTCGGGGGTCGCGCGATCCTTCCAGTCGCTCGAGCTCTTCGAGGATTCGACGGTGTTCGAAAACCTCAGCGTCGCAGCCGACCCGCAGGACCTGAGGTCCTACGCCGTCGACCTCATCTGGCCGAAGAACCCGAAGTTCCCGCCGGAAGTGGTGCGGGCCATCGTCGAGTTCCAACTCGACGAGGACCTCCACCGCGACGTCAAAGATCTCTCGTACGGCAAGCGGCGACTGCTGGCGATCGCCCGAGCGGTCGCGATGCACCCGAGCATCATCCTTCTCGACGAGCCAGTGGCCGGGCTGAGCACCGCTGAGAGCGCCGAGCTCGCTCGCGTCGTGCGGCGGCTCGCTGACGAATGGGGCATGGCGGTGCTCGTCGTCGAACACGACATGAACTTCGTGATGGGGGTCTGCGACGACGTGGTGGTTCTCGACTTCGGCGAACGCATCGCGTCGGGAACGCCGGAGGAGATTCGGTCCGACCCGGCTGTCATCGCCGCGTATCTCGGCGATGAAGCCGACGCCAACGAAAGGCACGACGAGACGGAGGCCTCCGTCGAGGCCGAGGCCAGCGACGAGGCAGCACCCGTGCCTGGCGGCGGGGCGGGCGCAGGCGGTGGCGGCCAATGACGGCTCTTCTCGAAACCCGCCTCCTCAAGGCCGGCTACCTGGGCCGCGAGGTCGTCCAGAAGGTCAACCTCTACGTGGACCCTGGCGAGGTCGTGTGTCTGCTGGGCCCCAACGGCGCAGGCAAGACCACCACCTTGCTCACGATCGCCGGCGAGCTCGATCCCGTGGACGGTCTCGTGATGTTCAGCAACGTCCCGACCTACACGCCGATGTACCAACGGGTCCGCGACGGTGGCATCGGCCTGGTCACCGAGGACCGGCTCGTCTTCACCAAGATGAGCGCCCGCGACAACCTCCGCATCGGCGGGGGCTCGGTCGAGGCGGCACTCGAGCTGTTTCCCGAACTCGAGCCCCGCCTGTCCGTGCGCGGCGGCATGCTGTCCGGAGGCGAGCAACAGATGCTGGCGCTCGCCCGGGCGCTCAGCCGCAACCCGGCCCTGCTGCTGGCCGACGAGCTCTCGCTCGGCCTGGCGCCAAAGATCGTCGATCGCCTTCTGAGCTCCGTTCGGACCGCGGCGGACGAGCGGGGTACCGGTGCCCTGATCGTCGAGCAGCACGCTCGCAAGGCGCTGATGTACAGCGACCGCATGTATCTCATGGCGCGTGGACAGATTCAGCTCGAGCTGACCGCAGAGGAGGCTCTGGGACGACTCGACGAGATCGAGGAGCTGTACCTCGCCGGTACCGCGGAAACCGAGGACGACCACATCGAACGCAAGCGCCGCTTCGACAAGCGCAAGGTGTGGCGCCGTCAACGAGTGCGCGAACGAGAGCTGACCCGCCTGAGCGGCGCCCTCGTCTCGACGCGCACCGAAGAAGAGGACGACTATTACTTCGAAGGTGAGCGCCAGCGTCGAGAGTGGGCGCAGCGCATGAGGAGGAGGTAACCGACATGGCCTACCGCACGGCGGAGCTACCGCCGGTCGATCTGGACGAGTTCGCCAAGATCCCGTTCATGAAGCGGATGAAGCTCTTGCAGCTGCATTGGGTCGAGGCGGGGTTCGGCACGCCCAAGCAGACGGGAACCTTCTACGCGTGGAAGATCTTCTTCTACGCGCTCTTCGGTCTCATCGTCGCCGGCGCCTTCACCGCCGGCCTCGAATTCAACGACATCGGAGGCTGGTGGGACGAACCGATCCTGTACCAGAAGCTGATGATCTGGACGATCCTGCTCGAGATCCTCGGATTGGCGGCCACGTGCGGGCCCCTGGCGTTCCACTTCGATCCGCCGATCGGCGGCGTTCTGTACTGGTGGCAGACCGACACTCTGCGAGTGCCGCCCTATCCCAACCACGTGCCGCTCACCAAGGGGGATCGCCGCACGCCCTGGGACACCGGCCTCTACAAGCTGATCGTGTTCTGGCTCGTGATGATGCTCTTCCTCTCCGGCGAGCCGATGGACGGCCTACCGGACGGACGCGCCGGGCTGATGCCGCAGTGGGCGTTGCTGGTGTACGCCGGGCTCATCATCCTCATGGGCCTGCGGGACAAGATCATCTTCCTGTCCGCTCGATCCGAGCAGTACGTGCCGACGATGGTGTGCTTCGGCCTGTTCAGCAACTTCGTCGACATGATCATCGCGGCGAAGATCTTCATCGTCGTGATCTGGATGGGAGCCGGGTTCTCGAAGTTCAACCATGGCTTCTCGTCGACGGTGTCGATCATGGTGCAGAACACACCCTGGGTCGTCTGGGACAAGTTCCGCAAGGCAACGGTGAAGGACTACCCAAACGACATTCGCCCCTCGCGTACCGCCCACCTGCTGGCCCACATCGGAGGGACGACGTGCGAGCTCGTCATGCCGCTCATCCTGCTCTTCTCCCCCTGGGGCTGGTCGACCTGGATCGCGATCATCGCGATCTGGATGCTGCACACGTTCATCGTGAGCACGTTCCCGCTCGCCGTTCCGCTCGAGTGGAACGTGTTCTTCATCTTCTGCGCCGGCTTCCTGTTCACCAACTTCCACGCGAGCGACGGCTACGGCGTTCAGGACATGGAGCCGGTTCTGCTCGCCACTGTCGTGGTGGTCGCCCTCTTCCCCATCGTCCTGGGTGCGCTTCGACCCGAGTACGTGTCTTTCCTCGTGGGAATGAAGCAGTACGCAGGCAACTGGGCGTCAGCCACGTTCTCGCTCCGCAACAAGGAGATGGAGGACCGGATCAACCGCAAGGTCGTGAAGGCGGCGGACAACCAGATCGACCAGATCGAACCGCTCTTTGGCAAGGAGATCTCCGAGATCTTCATCCAGAAGGCGGTGGCGTTCCGGATGATGCACCCGATGGGACGCATGCACATCTCCGGGTTGATGTGCCACGTGGACAGCCTCGATGATCGTGTGCAGCGCGAGGGCGAGTTCTTGAGCAACGTGCTCACGGGGTGGAACTTCGGGGATGGCCATTGCCTCGACGAGCGACTGATCGCGGCGTGGCAAGACCGTTGCGAGTACGAGCCGGGCGACGTGGTCGCTGTGTTCACGGAGTCCCAGCCCGCCTTCAGCAAACGCGTGCAGTACCGGGTGATCGACGCTGCCCTGGGCACCGTGGAGAAGGGCTGGTACCACAACGACGATGCGTACAACACCCAGCCGTGGCTCCCTGACGGGCCGATCCCGCACACGGTGACATGGCGGAAAGAGGGCTACGAGCCACAAGGTGTGCCTCACCCAGGTGACGCCCGCCCCAAGCCCTCGATCGACAAGGACGGCACCTGGTTGATCGACAAGAAGACCTCCAGCTGAACAGCTCCGAGGAGCGAACGTGACCTCGGCGATCGTCGTCGGTAGTGGGCCCAACGGGCTCGCCGCTGCGGCGCGCCTCGCCCGAGCCGGCGTCGAGGTGACGGTGCTCGAGGCCTCCGACGACGTCGGGGGCGGGGTTCGAAGCTCGGAGGCGATCGTGCCAGGGCTCGTGCACGATCACTGCTCGGCCTTTCATCCGATCGCTGCGGCGTCGCCCGTCTTCGCAGAACTCGACCTCCAACGACATGGCCTCCGGTGGCTGCAGCCCGAGATCGACTGCGCCCATCCGCTCGACGACGGTTCGGCCGGGGCGTTTTGCAGATCACTCGATGAGACCACCCAACTGCTCGGCGAGGACGGCGCTCGTTGGCGGAAGCTCTTCGGCCGACCGAGCGAGCGGCTCGACGACCTCCTCGCCGATGCGACCCAACCACTGTTGCGTTGGCCCAAGCACCCGGTCCTGTTGGCTCGCTTCGGGCTGGCGGCCGCACTCCCGGCGACGATGTTGGCTCGGCGCCTCGGCACAGAGCAGGCGCGGGCACTCTGGGCAGGGATCGCCGCGCACGCCTACTACCGGCTGGACCGCCCCATGACGAGCGCGGTTGGCTTGACGTTGATCGCAGCGGGCCACGGGGAAGGGTGGGTGGTCGCCGAAGGCGGCTCTCGAGCGATCGCGAACGCCCTGGTGGCGGACATCCACCAGCATGGCGGGTGCATCGAGGTCGGCCAGCGAGTCACGTCGATCGACGCCCTGCCGGCGGCGGACATCGTCATGTTGGATGTCGCCCCATCGGCCGCCGCGGACATCGCAGGCGACCGGCTGCCCCGCCGCATCGCCCGCGCGTTCCGTCGCTACAAACACGGGCCGGGCGCGTTCAAGGTCGACTTCGCAGTCGAGGGTGAAGTGCCGTGGACCTCCGAGGTCGCCCGTGGCGCGGGGACCGTTCATCTCGGAGGCGACTCGCGCGAGGTGGTTGCCGGCGAGCTGAACCTACACAAGGGCCGGATGCCGGAGCGACCGTTCGTTCTCGTCGGCCAGCAACACCTCGCAGATCCCAGCCGATCCGCCGGCGACGTTCACCCCCTCTGGACATACGCGCACGTGCCAAGCGGCTACGCGGGCGACGCCACCGATGCGATCACCCGTCAGATCGAGCGCTTCGCCCCAGGCTTCCGGGATCGCATCGTCGGCATTGCGGTGCGGTCGACCACCGAGATGTCGGAGCGCAACCCCAACCACATCGGCGGGGACATCATCGGTGGAGCCTCCACCATGAAACAGCTGCTGATGCGCCCTCGCATCGCTCTGGATCCGTACTCCATGGGCGTACCGGGCCTGTACCTCTGCTCGGCATCGACACCTCCCGGGGCAGGCGCCCACGGGATGTGCGGCGCCAACGCAGCTGCGAGGGCGCTGGCGAGCCTCTGAGACCCATCGGTGCGGTGGCGGATCGCTCTGCCGCTTCGCTATCTGATGTTCGCCGCGGCGCCGATCAGCGCGCCGGATCTGTTCGCGAGGGGTGGGCTCACAGAGGTCGTGCCGAGCGGCCAGCTCGACATGGAAGGCGAGGGATCGGCATCGCAGCAGGGATTCCTCGCCGGCGAACGCGAGGGACTCGGCACCAGTTCGCCCCGCGACGGGCCTTGACGGTTCGGCTGGGTCGACCGGGTCGGCTGGGTCGACCGGGTCGGCCGGGTCGGCCGGGTCGGCCGGGTCGGCCCCTCAGAGCCTCGCGCCGTAGGTCGCGAACTGTCCGGTGTTGGCGGTGACACCGCCATCGACGGGGAGAGCGATCCCGGTGATGAACGAAGCATCCGGGGACAGCAAGAACGAGACGGCTGCAGCCAGCTCGGATGCCTCACCCCACCGGGCCATCGGCACGGCCCGCCTCATCGTGTCCTCGGATTCCTTGCGCTCTCGCATCACCTGGGTCATCCCCGTCTTGGTGGGGCCCGGACAGACTGCGTTGACGCGAATTCCCTCGTGCGCCACGTCGAGCGCGACGGCCTTGGCCATGTTGATCACGGCCGCCTTGCTGGCGTTGTAGGTCCACCCGCTGGGATCGGCGGCGATTCCGGAGGTGGAGCCCGTCACCACGATGGCGCCGCCATCGACGTCCCGGAGGCGGGGTAGCGCCGCCTTCATCCCGAGGGCGACAGCGCGCACGTTGACGTCCATCACCGTGTCGAACAACTCCATGGGAGCCCGGTCGATCAGGCCGAAACCGGGTACCCCTGCATTGAGAAACACGCCGTGCAGGGCTCCGAAACCCTCCACGGCCGCCGTCACCATCGCATCGTTCGTCTCCGCACTCGTCACGTCGCCGGCGACGGCCGCGACCCGTCTTTCGTTCTCGGTCCAGCCGAGGCCCTCATCGGTCAGATCGACCGCGATCACCGATGCGCCGTCGTCCACCAACCGCTCGACCGCAGCGCGACCGATTCCCGATGCCGCACCCGTCACCACGTACACCCGGCCTGCGTTGCTCGACATCGTTGCCCCCTGGAGTTTCCGAAGGCGCCGATCGCGCCGTCGACACTCACCCTCGCGCACGACGCGATACCGGCGCCCGCGAACAGCGCGAGACCTACAGTGGCCCGGTCCGACGAGCATTGGGGGGTTGACGGTGCCTGACCGTTTCGAGAGCGGCTTCGGTGGCATGGTCGCCGTGGTGACCGGTGGTGGGACTGGCATGGGGCGCGAGCTGGTCCGCCAACTCACGGCCGAGGGCTGCGACGTCGCGACATGCGACGTCATCATCGAGAACGCAGAGGAGACGGCGGCGCTCTGCTCGGCCGACGGCAACGCGGGCGAGGTGCTGGTCCACACGGCCGATGTGTCGAACGAGGGCGACATCGACGGATTCGCGTCGGCGGTCGCCGCCTGGCGTTCGCCGGTCGACCTGCTGTTCAACAACGCAGGGATCGGCGGCGGTGGCACGCTGATCGACCACGACCGGGCGCAGTGGGAGCGGGTGTTCGACGTCTGTTGGTACGGCGTCTACTACGCGACGATTCATTTCCTGCCGCAAATGCTGAGTTCGGCCCGCGGCCAGGTGGTCAACACCAGCTCGATCAACGGGTTCTTCGCGTCGATCGGTCCGGGCTTTCCGCACACGGCCTACAGCGCGGCCAAGTTCGCGGTGAAGGGGTTCACCGAGGCCCTCATCACCGATCTCGCCCTCAACGCACCCAACCTGGCCGCATCGGTAGTGATGCCAGGCCACATCGGCACGTCGATCCAGACCAACTCCGACACCCTTCTCGGATTCGACGACGTCGACAAGATGCGTCAGCGCTATGCCGACGCTGGGCGGGATGCCTCGCACCTGTCCGACGACGAGATCACCACGCGTCGCCTGAAGCGCAGCGACAGCTTCCGCGAGATGGCGCCCACCTCGGCAGCGGAGGCCGCGACGATCATTCTCGACGGCGTCCGTCGCGGGGATTGGCGGATCCTGGTCGGCGAGGACGCTACGATGATCGACGACCTGGTGCGCGCCGATCCCGAGAACGCCTACACGCCGGAGTTCTACGACCGCTGGGTCCGCGAGTCCGCAACGATGCGCCTGTCGTAGCCCCACCCCGCCTGTCCTTGCGGTCATTCCGGGTCATCCCCAGCGCGCCCCTCCCGTTTCGGGGCGCCCCCGCTCGCGCCAACGCGCCCCGGCCGTACCCAAAAGCAGAAGGCCACACTCTGAAGTACCCAAAAGCGGTAGGGGGCTGGGGCTGGGGCGCAGCGCAGAGCAGCGAGGGATCTGCCGAGCAGGGCAACAGCCCGTCAGGGCTGGGGCGCAGCGCAGAGCAGCGAGGGATCTGCCGAGCAGGGCAACAGCCCGTCAGGGCTGG
>Ga0114932_10000213_pt1 | contig 69170 bp, 69 predicted proteins | sample 2SBtaG_2_FD_87286 | JGI IMG/M metagenome (GOLD analysis project Ga0114932, IMG submission 87286) | Deep subsurface microbial communities from Kolumbo volcano to uncover new lineages of life (NeLLi) - 2SBTROV12_ACTIVE470 metaG | ecosystem: Environmental > Aquatic > Marine > Volcanic ...
ACCCGTTAATTCTCTTTTTAGTCGACATGCTCAGAAATTCCAGCAAATAATTGTTGAACTTCTGGAGAATTCTCCCAGTTTCTCATAAAACGCCTGCGATCCCGCTTTAGACTCTTGTTGGCGAAATATGGAAATGAGTATTGCTTCATCGCATCCAAATCGATCAAAGAAATGTCTTTGTCGCCGACTAGAATATTACTGCCTTTCAGATCTCCATGAACGATATTCAAGCTTTGCATACGCCTCAAACAACGAATGATCTGCAGTGCCAATAGCTGTTTCGCTGTGCTATCGATACTGATCGAATTAAAATATTGCAGTGAATCCTGCGCTTCACACACTTCAGCCAGGTAATACGCTTTGCCGCGCAACAAACCCCTACGCTGCTCTATCATCGCCACCGGTCTGGGGGTATTGAAACCATAAAAATCAAGCAAATGCGCATTACGCCAGGACACCCAGGCCCGCGACGGTCGCAAGGCCCGTTTTATGGCGTGCCAACTATTTTTTATGTTGTAACGTTTTATAACTAAAGTCTGCTCTCCCAATACTATTTTCGAGACAGTACTGGTATTACCGGGCTTCAGGATCTCTCCTGCATCGACAAAAGCATCCGGATCCGCCAGTATCTTCCGAAATTCAGAGTTATCATATTGGCGCGCAAATACAACAAATTGATGCCATGACTTCTCGCAAACAAAATCGCTGCATTGACGAAGTATTTTCTTCAACATGATGGATTTTCTGCGTTCACGCCACACACCGACCGCTCTCATCAGACTTTGACTGGACCCACTTTGATCGACCCAACCCCGACATTTCCAGTATCGTTGAGCCAGGCCCTTATTCCAGCTATCAAACACTGGAGGCAATTGTGCAAACAACAATGCCAGGTTCTTTATCGATTGATCCAGCCCCAGTGGCTTTGGCCCGTATATGATGTCAGCGCCATCCAGACTATAAATTTCATTGACCCCAATAAGAAAGTTATTCAAATGTAAATCACCTTGCACGACACCTGCAGCATGTTGTTTGGCCAGGATCTCAACTAATCGTCGTAATAATAATAAGCGTTGACGATAATTACTCGATCGCCAGACTTCTTCACCGCTGACACATTCATCAAGGTATTCAAACAGCAGAACATGAATCGACCGATCTTTAAGTTGGCCACTAATAAGCAGATCGGGTGCAAGAATTTTGGACTTTGTTAAATTACCAATTCCACGCATCTCTTTATTTGCCTGAATTGAAGCTCGTTTGGAATCCAGAAAATATTTTGCGAATATTGATCTGCCATTCCATTCGCCCACACAAGCAAGCCGTTTACCAGGTATACATCGCAGTAATTTTTCACATTTTAATAGTCCCACTGGCCCGGAATCATCGTATATTTCGTGCTGCCAATAAATATCTGCACAGGGCTCTATTGCCTCCAACATACGCCGCTCAGCAACTGCATTCTCAGTAGTCATAATGGTATTTGAGAACGCTGATCAACAGTTAATTGTCTTATTTGACCACCCACCAGTATCGCGATAGGAAACCAGGTATAAAACCAGATCTGTACCGGATTCAGAAGCAGGGTATTGTTGTCGGTGGCAACACAGACAAATACAAAAATGGTCATAGCGATATAGCAGGCACTGCCGTTGATTTGTGTTTGTTTTAAACCTTCTAAAATACAGGTTATAACTATGATACAGAGGAGCACTCCGGCCACAACTCCACCGTACAATAAATTGGAAATATAAATACTGTGTGCGTGAACCAGTGTGATTTCGTCATTAATGGGAACGGCTTCGTCAACATTGACTCCATAACCAAACCAGGGTGCAGCAGAGACTTTTTCCAATACCCATTTCCATGCCGCGATGCGATAACTGTCACCCCCATCACGAACGAAGAACCAGCTTGCTTCTATGATATCCAGATAAACCAAACAGGAGTAGGCAACCACCAGAACAACAGGTAATACTGTCAACCAATAATTTCGGCGTATAAATTCACCAACAAAAAAACCGACAATCAGGCCAAGCCACACGCCTCGACTCATTGTCATCCAAATATCCACCAACAATACAAACAGTATAAATCCATACAATGACCAGTCAGTTTGTGGCCCATTTCTAAGAAAATGAAAATAGCAGATAATTGCTGCTATTCCGTAACAAGTGCCTCCGACGATTGGGTGGTATAAGGGCCCCCAGTTTTGGAGCCGCTGCAGAGGAAAAGAATGATCTGCATAAAATACAATAATTGAAATCAGTGCCATCGCACCTGCAACCCAAACCAGATAAGTCCACACTTTATCAATATAAAGACGGTCATTGACAACCAGTCGACAGATAACCGTGATAAAGACCAGGCTATTCATCAAACGAAAAGCATACTTAAAATATTCCTGCCACTGTGTGACCGGATTCCAGAAAATGCTTACAGTGATATAAATTAAAAATACAACCACCCAACGGTATAAAGGGCTGTGTAAAAAATGTTTGACCTCAGCAAATTGAAATGTAAGGAGGTAGGGAGTCAGAATTGCTGCATAAAAATAATTTTTGTGCAAATTACTCGACGGAAAGAAAAAAAAACCAGCCAAATAAATCAGCATTGTTATTTCGAAATAACGTATGGATTTTATCTTATCTGCAAGCTTCTTCATGCAAGCCATTGTTATACGCGGGGCTGCCATTTTAGTTTTACGAGTACACTTTGGTTATTTTTAAATTCTTGGGAGACTGTTCTCTTACTACAGACGCATCCCTAGATCATTGTGTTGCTATATAACAACATACCTCAGATTTAAACAAAAGAAGACTAGTATACCGCGGCTGCGTTTGTTACTATTTTACAACACAATTTTAGCCAACCCCTAAAATCAGCTCGGTTTTGAGGAATTAATTTGCACACACTGCCCGATCCCCAGTCTGGATTAGAAGTCTATAAACGACTTCTGACTTATGTCAAACCCCATTGGGTAAAGTTTGCTATCAGTATTGGCGGCTTCCTGCTATACGCATCAACGCAGCCGATGTTCGCCCGTATGTTGCAATATATTGTGGATTCCTTGCAAACCACTAATCGCGAAGGAATCTATTGGGTACCGGTAGCCTTTATCAGTATTGTACTTTTCAGAGGAATTGGCTCTTTTCTGGGAAATTATTTTCTCGCCATGGTATCGCATGGCATCATCCATACCTTACGTTGTCAAATTTTCGACCGTTACACAGTATTACCTACCGCTTATTTCGAAAACACCAATTCCGGACACCTTATCTCTCGTATTACTCATAATGTCAACCTGGTCACCTCGGCCGCAACAAATGCGGTTAAGGTTGTTGTCAGGGAAGGATTGACTTTGATTGGATTGTTTGCCTACCTGATGTACATGAATTGGCAATTGTCGTTAATCTTTTTAGCCATTGCCCCGATTATTGGTATATTGGTCAGTTATGCCAGCAAGCGCTTTCGTATAATCAGCAAAAAAATACAGGTATCCATGGGAGATATCACCCATGTTGCATCGGAGTTTGTGTCTGGACATCGTATGGTTCGAAGCTATGGCGGTGAAGAATATGAAAAAGCCCGCTTCAGTTCGGCTAGCCAGTACAATTATCGTCAGCAGATAAAACTGATGAAAACAACGGCGATTCACTCGCCGCTACTGCAATTTATAATTTCAATTGCTTTATCAATATTAATCTACCTGGCTTTGCTTTTAATGACCGAAGCCAGCGCCGGCGAATTCGTCGCCTACATTACTGCGGCTATGTTAATTCCAAGAACGCTTAAGCAATTGAGCGGTGCCAATGCGACGATCCAAAAAGGTATTGCAGCCGCTGAGAGCGTATTCGAAGTATTGGATGAGGCCGATGAGACCGACAATGGCCAATATAAAGTCGGCCGCGTTGCTGGTAAATTAGAATTTAAAAACCTGAGTTTTTCATATGATTCCTCTGAATCACCAATACTGGATGATATTACATTTACAGTATTGCCCGGACAGTCTGTAGCATTGGTGGGACACTCCGGTAGTGGCAAGACTACACTAGCAAGCCTGGTTCCGCGTTTTTATGATTATGCTGCTGGCGAAATCCTACTTGATGACATCGAACTTAAAAATTATCAGCTTAGAGATCTACGCAAACAAATCGCGTTGGTTACACAACATATCACGCTATTCAATGATACAGTTGAAAAAAACATCGCCTACGGTGCGTTATCATCTATAGACAGGAGCACTATCATTAAGGCGGCGACCGCCGCTAATGCAATGGCATTCATCAATAAACTTCCCGATGGACTGGACACTTTAGTGGGTGAAAATGGAGTGAAATTATCAGGTGGTCAACGACAAAGGCTGGCTATCGCCAGAGCGTTACTTAAAGACGCACCTATTCTGATTCTCGACGAAGCAACCTCGGCGTTGGACACTGAATCCGAACAAAAAATACAAGCCGCACTTGATCAGGCTTTGAAAGACCGAACCACCCTGATCATTGCCCACCGTTTATCAACAATCAAAAAAGCAGACACGATAATCGTTCTTGATCACGGAAAGATTGTGGAAATGGGGAACCATGAGTCTTTACTGGCGAAAAATGGATACTATACCTATCTCTATAATCTTCAGTTCCACGGAAAAATAGTGGCCACTGGATAAACTGAAACCTTAATCGGTCGACACTCAAACCCGTATTCACCGAAACCCCGAAAATAAGCAGCGGCGTTAAGCAAATAACAAAACCTTGACGCATAACTGCAAACAAAATATCCGCGCAAACATCTTGCTTTCTTTTCCAAACCTCGACCAAATTTCAAGGTCGATTATCCTTCCGCCCTACACAAAGTACTGCTAGAATGATAATCAGAGATTGAGAGTATGTGGGTTAGCAGAATTTCGATTTATAACGCTAATTCGACTGACAGATTCTTTAACTTAAATAATATTTCACACAACTGCTAAAACAGATCGAAAATAGAATGTAAGATTTTTTTACAAACAATCGCAGCCTAATCAGGATATCGCCTAATACATGAACACGGAATGGCCTGCACCCGAGGAATACGAACTTAATCCGGCTACCTACGACTGGTCGATACGGGTATTCAGAACCCTTAAAAAGCTACTCAGCGTTAACGTCAAACTACACTCAAATAAACAAATACTCGATCAGGGTGCAATATTTCTATTCAACCATTTTGCGCGTTTCGAGACCTTTATTCCGCAATATCTTATCTACGAAGAAACGGGTGAGTACTGTTGCTCAGTTGCACACAAAGAATTTTTTTCGGGTGATGAAGTACTCGCTAACTACCTAAAATCGGTCGGGGCGGTTCCACATGACCATGAAAACCTGCTTCCCTTACTCACCAAACAAATATTGCGGGGACGCAAAATTATCATTTTTCCAGAAGGTGGAATGGTTAAAGATCGTCAGGTTGTCGATCATAAAGGTGAATATAGTATTTTCTCCCGGAGCACCATGGCTCGACGAAAACAGCACACTGGAGCAGCCGTTCTGGCACTTGGTGTCGACATTTTTAGAAAAGCCGTTCGGCAAGCCTATGCTTCAGAAGATATAAACAAACTGAATCAATGGACTCATGCACTACAATTTGACAACCTTGGTGATCTGTTAAAATCCTCATTACAAGCCACGCTGATTGTACCGGCAAATATTACTTTTTATCCGATTCGGGTTAACGATAACATTCTGCGAAAAGGCGCAGAACTAATGAATGCAGGCTTAACTCGCAGACATTCGGAAGAATTTTTAATTGAAGGCAATATCCTGTTAAAAGATACAGACATGGATATACGCTTGGGCAAACCCATTGATCCCGCTACCAGTTGGCGCTGGTGGGAATCGAAAATAATTAATCACGTAGCAGCGAATATCGAATCTATAGGCTCAGTATTTAACCTGAACAGTAGCAGACAAACACTGGGCGCCCGCATCATTTCAAACGGTCTGTCCATATCTCGGAATGCACAGCATTTGCGCGACCGGTACATGGAACATATGTATGAAGCAGTGACTGTAAATCTTAGTCATCTGGCCTCATCAATTATCATGTTACTGGTTGATTTGAAAAAGCTAAAGATCAATCGAGACGTATTTTACACAACACTTTATCTGTCCGTTAAAGCACTACAAAAAGCCCCTTCTGTTTACCTTCACCGCAGTCTGCAAAACCCCCAGGTCTACGGTGGCTTGACTCAAGGACGCAGTCATGGACTTGAACAGTTTCTTCACATGGCAGAAACCAGTGGTTTGTTGGAATTTGTGGATGACGAGTATCGTTTTCTACCGAAACTTTTTGAAGGCCACGATTTTGATACAATCAGAATGGAAAATCTGATTGCTGTCTATGCGAATGAAATTGCACCTTTGCCGTTCATCAGGAAAATAGCTGAAAGATCCTATCGCGATGCACCACTATTAACCAACCACAAGCTGGCAGAAATGCAAGTCGATGATGAGCGGATATTATGGGAATGGGATAAAGAGTATTTTTCCAAACCCTGTTTTAGTGAAATAAATGAACAAGAAACTGCAACTGAAAACCCTTGCCCCTTTATTATCCATCCAACAAATAGAAACGGCTTTGGTATTCTTCTGGTTCACGGTTTCCTTGCCTCACCCGCAGAAATTAAATCCTATGCCATTCAACTCGGCAACCAGGGATACACTGTATTAGGTGTTCGTTTAAAAGGACATGGTACTTCGCCAAGAGATCTACGCGAAACCCAATGGGAGGATTGGTATGAATCCGTGACACGAAATTATGCGATATTACAAAAATACACAGATAAAATAATGTTGGTTGGCTTTTCAACAGGAGGAGCTTTGACTCTGAGACTGGCGTCTGACCAACCGGATTCATTAATCGCTACCTGCGCGGTTTCTGTGCCCATTAAATTTCGCAATCAAAATATGATGTTTGTACCCTTAGTACACGGTACTAACAAACTGGTCCGATGGATATCATCTTATGAAGGCGTCAAACCTTTCTTCAAAAACACTCCGGAACACCCTAATATCAATTATCAGAACATTCCAGTCCGCGGACTCTACGAATTACGCAGACTGGTGGTCGAACTGGAAAGCCGACTGGCGGATATCCAATGTCCGGTTTTAGTCATGCAGGGTGACGAAGATCCTACAGTTGACCCCAAAAGTGCTGACATTATCATGAAAAGAATTGGTACAGCCGATAAACAGCTCATCTATATTCGATCAAATCGGCATGGAATTCTTGTCGAGGATATTGATCGCACACGAGAAAAAATTACTGAATTTCTAGATCAACAGGCTCACAAGCAACGCTGCAGTCCTACAATACCAGCTTGTAACTAAGCCAGTACTCACACAACCCTCAAATCGCATATAAGAAAATGAATAAACCCTGGTTAAATCAATACCCTGAAGGCATGCCAACTGAGATTGAGGTCACTGAATACTCATCAATCAGTGATTTTTTTGAGCAAACCGTACAGAAATATCCGCAGCGGCCGGCATTGGCAAATATGGGCACAACAATTTCTTATAGCCAAGTTGAAGAAAGATCTCGTTACCTTGCAAATTATTTCAGGCATGAATTGAAACTAACGCCGGGTACACGAGTCGCGATCATGATGCCTAATTTACTCCAGGACGCGATCGCGATCCTGGGAACTCTCCGAGCCGGGCTCATCGCTGTTAACGTGAACCCTTTATATACACCCCGCGAACTTCAACATCAACTGAATGACTCGGGTGCAGAAGTTATTGTTGTATTGGAAAATTTTGCCCACGTTGTCGCCGATGTCATTGACAAGACCTCATTAAAGCATGTGGTTACAACAGAAATGGGGGATCAGCTCAAATTTCCAAAATCAAAGCTGGTTAATTTTATCGTTAAGTGGGTCAAACGTATGGTGCCAAAATTCTCATTGAACGGTAGAATCCGTTTTAATGAAGCGCTTGCATCAGGGTCCAACTACTCATACGAACCTGTAAATATTGGCCTGGAGGATACTGCCTTTTTGCAATATACCGGCGGTACAACAGGCGTCTGCAAAAGTGCAGTTTTAACACATCGCAACCTATTGACAAATATGCTCCAGGCAACCGCATGGATCAGTTATGGCGCACCGCAGGGAAAAGAGGTTCAACCGGGAAAAGAAATCGTTATCGCGGCCTTACCGCTCTACCATATATTCTCCCTTACTGCGAATTTTCTGACTTTCATGAATTTGGGTGGACTAATCTATCTAATCACCAATCCCAGAGATTATAAGGGATTTGTAAAAGAGCTGGACCAAGTATCCTTTAGTTGTATACCGGGGGTCAATACACTGTTTAACCAACTGATAGACACTCCCGGATTTACAGAGCTGGATTTCTCATCTCTTAAAATCACCCTGGGTGGTGGTATGCCAATACAAACAACTCTTGCAGAAAGATGGAAGCAAGCGACTGGAAGCCCAATCATTGAAGCCTATGGTCTTACCGAAACCTCTCCCGCGGTATGTATCAATCCATTAAATCAGGAACACCATATTGGTAGCATTGGATTACCCATATCCTCTACTGACTGTTGTATCCGTGACGATAACGGCAAAGATGTGCCACTTGGGGAGATTGGGGAATTATGCATACGTGGCCCCCAGGTCATGAAACAATACTGGAACAGGCCCGAAGAAACTAAGAATGTCTTCTACGACGATGGTTGGCTAAAAACCGGCGACATCGCCAAAATCAGCGATGAAGGTTATATTTACCTGGTCGACCGTAAAAAGGATATGATTCTGGTTTCCGGGTTCAATGTATTTCCTAACGAAATTGAATCGGTAATCAGCGCCCACCCCGATGTTATGGAATGTGGCGTGATTGGTATTGCCGACGACGCTTGCGGTGAAGCGGCAAAAGCCTTTATCGTCAAAAGAAACCCTAAACTGACTGAAGATGACATTCTCGCTTACTGTCAGGATAAAATGACGGCTTATAAAATTCCAAAATCGATAAAATTTGTTGATGATTTACCTAAATCTAATATTGGTAAGATTCTTAGGCGCGAACTTCGATCACTGATGTAATCGCGATGACTGGTAAAACCCCACCAACGAGGAAGAACTAACTCTATTTATGGAAACCGCGCCGGAGACAATTAAAACAACCGCCGTCATTGGCGCCGGTGTTATGGGCGCTGGAATTGCGGCCCACATGGCAAATAGTGGCGTTAAAGTATATTTGCTGGACATCGTCGCAGACGGCAATATAAATCGAAAATCGATTGCAGAAACCGCCATTCAACGCCTGCTTCGCTCTTCTCCGCCCGCATTCACACACGCAGACCATGTACACAGAATTATTCCAGGGAATATAGAAGATCAACTCGCCCTGCTCAAAAACGTCGACTGAATTATCGAAGCCGTTGTCGAACGCCTGGAAATTAAACAAAATCTTTATAAGGCGATTAATGCAGTCAAAAAACCCCAGGCAATCGTCTCATCAAACACATCCACAATACCGCTGACAGATTTAACAAAAGGCCTGCCTAAAGAATTTGTGGAAAACTTCCTGATTACTCATTTTTTCAATCCGCCTCGTTATATGAGGCTGCTGGAAATCATAACCGGAGAAAAAACGCGGCCTGATTTAACGCAGAAAATCATGAATTTCGCGGAAAAACAACTAGGCAAAGGCATCGTCGATTGTAAGGATACCCCCGGTTTTATCTGTAATCGTATTGGCGTGTTCTGGTTACAAACCGCTGTTCGGGAAGCAATTCGACTGAATTTGAGCATTGAGGAAGCCGATGCACTAATGAGTCGACCGTTGGGGATCCCGAAAACAGGTGTTTTTGGACTTATTGATTTAATTGGCCTGGATCTGATGCCACAAATCATTAACAGCATGGCCGACAAGCTCGCAGACAACGATGAATTTCATCATGTCAAAGAACTACCTCCAGTATTTTTAGATTTACTTGAGCAAGGCAACCTTGGGCGTAAATCTCAGGCAGGATTTTATAGGCTAAATCGTTTGCGCGAATTAAAACTCCATGAGTCGATTGATTTGAAGAACGGCGTTTACCGAACATCCGAAAAAGCAAATATTAAGTTGGACTCACGGGTCAATAACAACAATCTTATCTCCTTATTTGAACGGGATGATCGTTACGGTAACTACGCCTGGTCGGTGGTTTCATCTACGATCAATTATACAGCAGGCTTAATCCCGGAAATCTCAGACAGCCCTGCTGATATCGATCGCGCGATGAAACTTGGCTACAACTGGAAATACGGACCGTTTGAATTACTGGACTGTATCGGCGCGACATATTTGAAAAAAAGACGTCAACATGAAGGGCTAGCCGTTACCGACATGGTTAATCCTGATCTTACTGTTTATCAAACAAGTGAAAAAGGAGAGTTTCAATATAGAACACCATTGGGCTCCTACAAAACTATTAAGGTTCCACCGGGGGTTTTGTCTCTGGATTCAGCAAAAAAGAATCACCCCCCTATTCTCCATAATGCTACAGCGAGTCTCTGGGATATTGGCGACCACATCGTCTGTTTCGAATTCCATGGCAAAATGAATACACTTAGTATGCAAACCATGACTTTGCTGCAACAAAGTATTGCATTAGCCAGTGAGCAATTTCAGGCTATGGTTATATACAACGACGGGCAAAACTTTTCTGCGGGAGCGAACCTGGAGGTATTGTCATTGGTCATCAAGCAGCAAAACTGGCAGGAAGTAGAAAATATTCTTCGTATTGGGCAAAGCACATACCAATCACTCAAATATTCACCCATTCCTGTTATTGGTGCTCCATTCGGCATGGCTCTGGGCGGAGGCGCTGAAATCCTGTTACATTGCGATGCAATTCAATCTCATATCGAGCTTTATATGGGACTGGTGGAACTAGGAGTTGGTCTTATCCCCGGTTGGCGTGGCTGTACTGAAATGCTGCTTAAATGCAGTGAAACAGAAGATCAACAAAAAAAACCCATCGACTGTATAAAAAAAATTTTCGAGTCTATCTGCCACAAACAGGTTTCAAAATCGGCACTAGAGGCAATGGATCTTTCGTATCTCCGACCCAGTGATAAAATCACCATGAACCGCGACCGGCTGCTAGCTGATGCAAAATCCCTTGCGATAACAATGGCTGCTGATTACCGTTGCCCTAAACCACAAAAAATAAATTTGTCCGCAGAGACTTTGGTCGCATTACATAAAACTGTGGAAAACCAGATTGCCTGCGAGAAGAGCAGCGAGTACGACCATGTCCTAATCAACCATCTGCTCAATGTCTTTTGTGGGGGCAATCATACGCAGGCCATCGACGTCAATCAGGAAACTCTCATGACACTGGAACGCGATGCGTTTCTTACACTGGTTCGCCAACCTGAAACAGTTGCTCGAATAGAGCATATGATGAAAACAGGACGAGCATTGAATAATTAGATATTACTACGAACCATCGTAACTGCTCGCCCCTCTATGGGTGATCTGTTCCGGAAGACGCCGTAAATACATCCTTGCAGGATTGGATGCGGCTTCCCTGCCGCATACACTTCCTCCACAGATCCCCCATAGAGGGCTGTTTCGATTAGGGGGCAATTAGTTACTAACCATCAACTGCTTTCATATTAATCCACGACTCTATAGCATTAACCAAACGCTCAGCATTCTTTTTCGGTAAGTAATCTTCGAAAATGACACGACTGTGTTGTCCGTGCTGGGCATCTAATGCCGTATTACGCACATATGACACCATAGCCATAGCTAATGCGTGTGGATTATTTGGAGCGATACAATAACCATTGACATTGGCTTGTATCAAATGATGTGCTGCACCGCATGCAGTGGTACTAATGAGAGCTTTACCCAATGACGCCGCCTCGTTCAGCACCACTCCCCAGCCGTCATATCGTGAGGGTAATACAAAAACATTAGCCTGTATTATTGCTTTCGCGATGCATTCTGATGACATCACGCCTCGAAAATAAGTTTTTGATTCGATACTTAATTTTCTGGCAAGTGCCTGGTATTTCCCGCGGCAACGATCAGGGCCGACTAAAACAAGAACCCATTCACCATCGTACTCCATGGCAAAGGCTTTCAACAGAACATCTATACCCTTGTGAGGTGCCAGTTCTCCGCAATAAAGGAAGACCTTTTTACCTGTGGCAAATCGTTTGATTTCCTCGTCAGGATAACTATCCGTGCGTAATGGCGCCACTGCATAAGGAAGAAACGCAATCTTGTGTCCAGGTATTCCCCAGCGGCGAAAGTCTTCGGCCGCCAGTGTGCCGATTGCAAAAGCTCCCAGTGCATATTTGTTCACCTTTCTGCCAAACCAGCACCAAAAAGGAAATCTGAGAATCATGCTCCAACGGCGAGCACCGCGTTCACCCCAATGGATCCAGGATACTCCAACCCTACAAAAATAGTTTACAAGTTGCCGTCGGAAAGAGTCCCTTCCCTCGATAATGTGTATACGCTGCCGCCAGTCTGGAATCGACTCCAGAGCTTGTAACTCAGGTTTAACAGACATTTCTCCAGCAGGAAGGATTTTGAGTTTTTGCCACCCCATTTCCAGCCGTTCGGGGGTCACAACTCCATAATATCGCACCAATAAGTCAACGCCTTTTTGATCCCGCAATGCCTGAAAAAAAGCACTCTGATGATGAGAAGGCATATTCATCCATATTACGAGCTTCATTAGAATTATTTCCAGAGAGTCATCGCTTTACAAATATTTCCTTTTGTTATTTTCCCATGTGAATTGCCTGGCTTTACTGATACAGTTCGATCTGTATTTGGATGGATTTTCCAATATTAGTTTTAATTTATCAACAATAGTGCTTTCATCAACAATATACCCGGTAACGCCCTCTTCGATCATTTTGCTAACGTCACCCACATCGGTTGAAATACAAGCAACTCCCGCAGCCATCGCTTCAATTAAAACCATCGGAAAACCTTCATACAATGAAGTTAAACCCAGTACATCCGCACACGCCAGAATTTCAGGTACCTGCTCATTTTCAATAGCTTTTTGAAACGTTATGTTGGCATTGAGCTCCTTTGACAAGTTTTTAAGCAACTCTTCGAGTTGTCCTGAACCCACAAAAAAACCCGTTGTATTGCTTTCTTTTATCGCTCTAAGCAACATTTGCGGATTTTTTTCTTTTTCGAACCGTCCTAAAAACAATACGACTTGTTCGTCTTCCTTAAACCCATATTTTTTTCGGGCTTTTTTCCTGTCTAAATTTTCAAAATGAGTTAAATCGATTCCTGGAGGAATAAATTTCATTTTAGAGGTAATTTTGCTTCCATATAGGGTTTTATAATAAGAAATATTATCCTCTGAGACGGAAATAACAGAATCCGCAGTTTTTAGACCACACCATTCTATAAATGAATAGAGTTTTCCTAAAAAAAAACCCTTTTTTAAGCTTACGTTTTTTGAATGACTTCCATGCAGAGTAACGACTTTTTGGTTTTTTCTATTTTTGAAGGGAATGATCCAATCTGCTCTTTGAGCCTGTATTATTGCATCGTTTGGTAAATTCAATATCCTGTTAATATGAAATAAATAAATGAGGAACACCGAGCTAAAAAGTGCAGGCATCCGACTCGTTTCAACAAACTCCACATTTTCAAAATGGTTTATGACTGGCCCCTGTGTTTTCTTTCCAATAAACACTACATGTGTACCATTTCTTATTAAATACTCCAGGTAGTATTTTGTATAAACGGCAATACCGCCTATAATTTTTTTTCTCGGATCTGAATCCGCGATTAATACAACTGTATTCATTATTTAAATGACCAAACTATTTTGATAATTACTCGTCCTCCTACCGAAATAGTCCCCTATGGGTGATCTGTGGAGGAAGTGTATGCGGCAGGGAAGCCGCATCCAAGCCTACATGGATGTATTTACGGCGCTTTCCGAAACAGATCACCCATAGAGGGGCGAGCAGTTACCTATTTTGTAATCTCGAATTAATTGCCTACTTCAAACAGGAAAGTAACATTTCGCAGTAGCGACTCCAGGAATTTTTTTCTTTAACCATGCTAATACCCTTTCGTAAGTAATCCCGTTTACTGTAAGCTCGCTTTAACGCCTGGGCAAATGCACACCAATCACCACCGGGGACAATATAACCTGTCAAACCGTTGTCTACACTTTCAGACAGTCCACCAATATCCGTTGCAACTACCGGCACATCGAATGCAAATGCCAGACAGGCAACGCCGGACTGAGTGCAGCTTCGATACGGTAGTGCAACGATATCGGCACGTGAAAAGATTTCAGGCACCTGCTCTTCGGCAATGTAACGATCCATCCAGAAAATTCGCTTACCCATATTGGAAATCTTTGCCTGATCCCGCAGCGGCTTACAGGCATTTGATACCTGTCCAGCGACAATCAGAAGCGCTTCGTCAAACCGATTCAATGCCTGCAGTAATAAATCCAGTCCTTTGTATGGTTTTACAAATCCAAAAAACAGCAATACAGGACGATCCGGTTTTTCTGCTAGCCAGGTCACCAGTTGAGCATCTATTGCCGACACATTTGCGGATTGGCTTTGCTCCAGATAGCGATCATAAATTGGATGAAATCCATTGATTATGCGGTGGCAAGCTACGTAATTAGAAAGATTATTTTTCTCACTGTGGGCATGTACCATAAAACACGAAACATTTCGAAAACCCAGTTTCTGCAAATATCCTGCACCGATATGAGGTTCATGCGGATTTACGTTGTGCACAATATATACAATCTTTGAGTTCGGACTAAGTCTCTTCAGAGTCGAATTAATGACTGCATACATCGGCGCGACCTCCGGCAATGTCCAATGTGCAATCAACATATCAGGATAATACGAAGCGGATTGGATTGCTGCGCGAAACCAGGACCAGGGGCTGTACCACTTTAATAGATAGTGCGCATTGTCCTGTTCTGGCATGCTTGGATCGATCTGTTCATCGCGTGATACTCCTGCCATCCCGTTGTACCAGGCAATTGAATGAACATCATGTCCACTGCGACTAAGCTCATTTGAAAGACTGGTATTGAAGGCACTTATTCCGCCCTTAAACGGCGAGATGGGTCCAACCAGAACGACTTTACGTGAATGTTGCATGGTGTTCGTCACACGATTTTTGCAATACCATCATCTGCACCATAGCCGGGTAACCGCCGCCAACCAGATATTTCTCACGATTATTATAAACTTCTTTGCCATCGAACTCGGGAAAACCGTAAAGCTCAGCAGGATTGCCATACACCAGATTTAAACCGCTTTGTTCGACCAACCATTTGGTGGATACATTCTTGCCATAGCGGTTATTTGCTTGTCCGGAAAAGGGCTGTATATCCAAAAATAGATCCAGAGTAACGATGAAAACACCTCCGGGTTTCAGAACCCGATGAACATGCCCTAAAATAGATTGTATGTCATCATCAGGTATGTGTTCTATTGTCGAGATACTAATCACATGATCTATCGATTCATCCTTAATGCCCGCATCCTCAATAAAGCAATTTTTTAATTCAACATGGCTGGCAAACTGATTATTTAGTGCGGCAATCGTACCTGTTGTCACAGGCCACCCTTTACCGTGCGCAGCTTTACCCGGGTCGACATTTATGACTCGGTATCCAATATGATCAAGCATGAACTGAAAACCTGAAACACCGCCCCCAATTTCAAGAATATTTGTGCCAGTCTTTGATTGAAGCGTACTGCAAACCCATGGATACTCGAAGACACGAGTATCATTATTCGTTTGGAATGCAAAATAGCCACATAATTTCGCCAATCCTGGCAGGTAACGGCAAACTCTCGGGATCAACTTAGTCCAAGCTGTCCCAAATGGAGCATCCCATTGTTGATTCCATTTAAGAAATTCTTCTGGAATTTTTGCAGGCGCGAGCATGAATCATAGATAATTGGATGAGTAGATATTATGGTATGTATTCAGCAAGTTTGGCGTTTAGAACATCGACTCAGTTTGCGACACGAGATTACATGCGTGTAAGCTCTGGAGTAATATCCCTGTTGCAGCAACCCGAACACTCAATGGCCTGCGCCCTCAGAAGCATAGTATCTGATCAATCACATCCTATGAAAAGCATCCCTAAAATAATTCATTATTGTTGGTTTGGCAAACAATCAAAACCTAATTATGTAGAAGATAATATTGCTGGATGGAAACTCATCATGCCGGATTATGAAGTGATGGAATGGAATGAAAGTAACTTTAATATCAACATAAACCAATATGTAACACAGGCTTATAAGGCCAAATTATTTGCCTTTGTCAGTGATTACGCAAGGCTCTACGCGATGTATCATTATGGAGGCATCTATCTGGATACTGACGTCGAAGTGCTCAGGCCATTTGATGACTTACTTGGAAACCAAATCGTATTTGGTTTTGAAGTCAATCAATTCGTAGCAACCAGTACACTTCTGGCAAGAAAAAACTCCGTTTTGATTAAGGACTTTATGAATTCTTATGATCGGAGGAATTTTACTAATAATGACAGTACTTTTGATTTGACGACTAACGTTAAAATATTAACCGATATTCTTATATCGACGGGATTGGTACAAAAAAATTATCGGCAAAGTCTAGATTATAAAGACAAAGAGCAAGTCCTTATTCTCGAGCAGAAATTTTTATCTCCATTTGACTACAACACTAAAGATTTTTACACGGATTCTTCAACATATACCGTGCATCATTTTCGTTCATCGTGGTCTTCTGCCAGTTTTAGGCTAAAGATGAAATTGAAGAAAACAGTTTTATATTTAATCGGATATGGCAGTTTAAGGAAAGTAATGAATTTATTGAAATAGAGTATTTATTTCAGTAGACACAAGGTGTCTTCCATGCTAAAAACACAGCCATAAAAATCAAATATAAACAGTTAAAAAAACATTATGAATGAATTTTCCTTGTTAAGCTTTACCTATAGATTTTTAGGGGCATCTCTTGTTGTGTTTGCAACTTTCAATCCCAGTGGTTATTCCTATTTCCATTGGGTGAGTGATTCGCTGCAAGCTGGTGGGCCAGATTTCGACGCTCAACGCGCCTTTGTTGGTGTCGTGCTCTTAATAGGCTGGACAATTCTTATTCGTTCGACTTTGCGTTCTCTGGGGGCTTTTGGATTACTATTAGCTTCGGCATTCATCGGCACTTTTGTTTGGCTTATGACCAGCTACGGTATGCTCACTGCAGATACGTCCATTTCTATTAGTTGGATATCGCTGGTCTGTCTTGCTGTTTTACTGGCAGTAGGAATGTCGTGGTCACACATCCGCCGACGCCTTAGTGGGCAGATTGATGTGGACGAAATCGGGGGTTAAATTATCTCCCCAGTTGGAGTTACTCAAAAGGGTTAATAGATTTACAGCCTTGAATAGCGCTTTTAATGAATTGGCTGGATAGACATAACGACACATTTGATATCAGAAAGAAGCCTCCATTCCCACAACAATACGACTATTCTGTTTATATTGTCCAAACACACCTTGCGAATGACCGTAGAAAATATCCGCTCCCAACCATGTTTTGATATTGTCCAGCCATTCGTAGCTAATTTTTGGTCGAATGATGCCGTCAACATTGTTGGTATTGGCGATAACCAGCACTTCTGCTATCAAGGTGTCATAAAGAAAATTGCGGCGTATTAGTCCCGTAAATGTAGTATCCAATTTCCCCCGTGTTGTTTTATCGGCATCATTTATAACCCAGCTTTGTATCAACTGGGCACTTAGTAACACATCCCAGGGGGCATTCCAGTCCAGGCCCAGCACATAATGTAATTCCGGGCTTTTTACCACCCCTTGATTCTGTAGCGGATTTTTGCGAATAAAATAATGCTCAGTAAAATAGCCGAGCTCTCCCCGCACCACCCAATCAGAAAAAGCATTGCTGAAGGTTGTACCGATCACGTGGGTTCGTTCGTATTCAGGTGTAATGGTAACAACAGGAGTTCCTCCGGCGGTTGACAAGTTTTGCCTGAGCACTGCCAGGTTGTTGTACTGATACAGATAGTTAAAAGTGATGTCCCAGCCCTTCCAAAATGTTGTTGCACGCAGTCCGACATCAGAATCCAAAAACACATTGTTTGGCCGTTTAGGTTGCTCAATTTTTACCAGCACTCCGGGAGGTGCAGATGGCACCAATTCCGGTGGAGTAATGTTATAGCTTGCATTTTGTTCTGGTAAGGCATGATAAGTTTGATCTGGAATCCAGAGCAATTGAAAATCCCAATCGGCAACGCTGCGTTCAACATTGAGTGTCCATAATGGAATCCGAGAACTCTCAAAATCATCCAGGATAAATTCCCGAAACGATTGTGGATTGACGATATCCAGCACTTTCAACCCATCTGCTTTACCCCAGACGACCTGCTGTTTACCTAACATCAGAAAATTATCGCCGATGGTTCCCTGTAGATACAATTCACGCAACTCCAATTCCACCACATCATTCAGCAAGGCAGGTTTGCTGTAATCGCTGTAGCCACTCCGGTTTATATCATCAACTTGCAAGCCGTCAATCGCTTCTGCTCGTAACCGTACCGAGGATTGAACTTGCCAGCCATTTTCAAAACTGGCGTTTATTTCGGGTATCAAACTCAAATTTAAGGATTGGCTATTGCCATTACGTGTATTGACCGTCCATTGGGTCGTCGCTGTGATAGATGATTCAAAATCAACCGCAATAGCCGCAGAATGCACTACCACTATCAGACAAATGCAAAAAAGTTTCTTTGTAGTCATTTATTTTTCCTTCCCAATCCCCTCACTTCGCGAGGGAAGAAAAACAACCCGTTATGGTTTCAAACCAGTCATTCATTTATAGCCCGCGTTTCATCGCATTCTGAGTAAATACTCGATCATTTACTCCTTCGTTATACTTCACATTAGAAAAAATAAAACGGGTCTGATGTCCTGTTTTGTGGTTATCGACCGCAATTTCATGCGCAGTTAAGATTCCTTCAACCATAGAAATATCCTTAAAATAGGTTGTTTTTAAGAGATTATTTTGTAGATCCCAATATTTACTCCTGCGGACAATCCACAGCTTATCGTCAACGCAACTCACGCGACGTAAATGACCCAGTTCTTCGGCAGTGTTGTCATCAATTGCTCGCTCTTCTACGAGATAGCAATGAAATCCATCAACCTCGTCTTCACCGATTGTTTTGCGTGTGTAATCTTGAAGAGACACCCGAGTTTCTAATTTGATATCTTCGTAACTCAAATCTGTGCCTAAAAAGTAATCGCCGCGATCAGATGCTGAAATACGACGAACCTTACGCATCGCGGGTAAATACAACCACTGATCATCATCTTTGTCTTTATCCGCATAATCGTAAGTTAAAAAAGCGGTATCTTTGATGTTTTTAGGTTTTAGGTAAAAAATCGCAGTGCGTTTTTCATCGCCAAAATATTTACGAAAAGCACGAGTTTCCCGAACGCGTAACTTACCGTGTCGATCGACCATCTCCATTTTCAAATTTCTGGCAACAGCTAAGCCTTCATCACGCGCATTTACGTTCAGTGCAATCTCGTCTCCTGATGGCAATTGGGTATTCACATCATTGGCAAAACCTGTAGAAAACACAGTACACATCAAAAAACCTGTAAGTTTTAAGCGTTTCATCGATACGTCCTCTTTAAAAATGGATAAAGTCAGGAATGGAACGGTTAATGTGTTCCCTTTGATAACCTAAGAATGCCGGCCTAAGATGTTTTATTAATGCGGGCAAGACTGTCATACTTGAAATGAAACTGATAAGAACAGAAAAGGCAATCAGCATGCCTAATTTTGACAACGGTGGCACAGTACTCAACCCCAATATGCCAAAACCAATGAACACGGCAACAAAGCTGAATAACAATGCTCGGCCTGTCGATGGATAGAGTTGACGTAGTGCCGTCTCAGGATCAAAACCCTGTTCTGTAATTAAAAGCTTGATACGGTCTAAGGTATGTATCGCAAAATCAATCCCGATACCTAATGCGATTGCAGCGGTCATGGTCGTACCCACCGCGAGCGTTATTCCAACGACGCCCATAAACGCATAAACGGACAATGCACCTAATATGACAGGGATCAGTGCCAGTGTGCCGCCATAAACAGAGCGAAGACTAAAGCAGACCAGCAGCCAGACTAATGTCAGTGCAAACGAAACGCTTTTGAATTGTGTGCCGAGCAGGCTATCAAGCCATTCGTAATCAACATTAACTCGTCCTGATAGGGTTGCTTTTATATCAGCAGTATTGAAGTTTTCATCAATATATTTTTGCGTCGCTTCGACAACAACTTTATCCTGTTGGTAGCGCGCTGAATCCAGGCGAGCTCGAACCAATGCCACACGATAGTCATAGTCAATTTCTTCTTCAAAATCGGTTGGATCACCACTTGCTGAATAAAGCAAAAAATACTGTGCAATCAGATTAGCATCGTCTGGAATAATATAAGTAGAAGGCTTATTTTCATGTAAAGCCCGGTTCATCTGCTTGATGTAATCAACAATTGATGTACTGCCATTAACATGCGGCAGAGTTACCAAAAATGTCTGCAATGCATCAATCCTTTGTAGATTTTCCGGTTTAAAAATATCTTCATTGTTGGGGGTTTCTATAACTATATCCAAAGTATTTGAGCCATCCAAAGTTTCATTAATTGCGCGGTCAGCTAAATAAATTGGTTCAGAAGTTTGGAAATTTTCCACCCACGATTCATTGACTTCTAATTCCAACGCTCCCATGATGCCGAGAACACTGACGATACCCGCCAAAAAAAGCACCTTTTTTGTATTGTCTAAAACCCAGCCACCCACCGTGTCCATTATTCTGCTGAAATAATCCTGTTGGAGCCTCTGTTTATTCGACTTAAAGGCGGGACTATGAAGCGGTTTTAGTAAAACTAAAGCAGCCGGTACAAAGGTTAGTGAGAACAAACCAGCCATGCCTAGGCCAATCAATGAGAACACGCCGAATGCCTGCATGGGTGGCATTAAGGAAGACACAGAAATACCCAGGAAACCAACCATCGATGTTAAGGTGGTAATGGTAACGGGCCGCCACATCAATACCATGGTGCGTACCACCAGATCTCGCTGGGTATGTTTCGGGTTATTAGCCAGCTCTTCGTAATATTGACTAATAACATGGATAGAGTCCGCAACAGCAACACCGACCAATAAAATAGGCATGCTGGTAGTTATGACATATACAGGAACACCTGCAGCAGCCATCAAGCCAACCGCCGATGCAACTGCAGAAAAAATAATCACACCTGGAATAATTGTTCCACGCCAAGTGCGGAACGACAGGAAACAGAGCAATGAAATGACAATCACAGAAATCGGGACTAAACGTGCCGCATCGGCATTAATATAAGTCACCAGATAGCCTGACACAGCACCATCTCCGGCAACATGTATACTTTCGCCATTGACGGCTGCCTGTTCAATTAATTTTAGTAACTTTTCATACACCTTCGGTGCTTCGTTGACATCATAAACCTCGGTAATAATTAACGTTGCTGAGCCATCACGAGCCACCAGACTTCCGAGGTAAAGCGGAAAATCCATAACGTCTGCACGAACCTTGTCTGCGTCTTTCTGAGTCTGCAACGAATTGCCAAAAAACGGCTCCACCAATAACCCTTCTGCATTGCCAGTAATATTATCCTCAGTCGCAAGACTGACGACGCGATCCCGGTTTATCTCAGGAATTTTCATGACTTCATCCGTTAGCCATTGAACAAGATGCAAGGTTTGCGGATTAAACACACCATGCTCACCCTTATTTATAACCGCAATGACCATAGGATCTTTTAGACCGAACACCGTCTCGACCTCATCACGATAGAGTAGCGCCGGATCGTCATCAGGTAGAAACGACTCAGATCTGGCGTCAATTGTCAGTTTCGGGATAAAAGCGGCGGTGACTATGATAATTAGAAGCCCCAATGCAATAATTGTTTTCGGTATGTCTGTGACTAAGGTAAAAAATCTGTGCGGTATTGAGGAATTATTTTTCATGACTCAGCTCCTGCTCAGGAATTAACATACCGCGCTGAACCGCAGGTCTTTGTTGAAGTTGCTGTGACCAACGACTAAGATTCGAGTACTCGGCTAATATATCCCCCTGTGCGATCACAGCGGGTAAAGCGGCAATATCAGCAATGCTGTAACTTTTCCCTGCCAGAAACTCATGTTTGGCAAGTTGCTGATCAAAATATTGATGTAATTCATATACCCGTTTCCTTAATTGTTCCGCTGCCTCGGGTTGTTTTACCGAACAGAGCTGCTGCAAATAAAACGCGCTGAATATAACTGAACCAATATCCACTGCATAGAAATGCATCCATTCATAAACTTTGGATCTATCCAGTAATGAATTCGGCAGTAACTTCTGTGTTTTTTCCGCTAAATATTGCAGAATAGCAATCGATTGGGTCAACACCAATGGGCTGGATGCCCCGCTATCGTGATCAACCAACACTGGAATCCTTCCGCTGGGATTTAGGCTTAAAAACTCGGACTGCCGTTGTTCGCCTTTCATCAGGTCTACCCAATGCGACGAATAATCCAAGCTGACTTCCTCCAACATGATGGAAACACGCTGACCGTTAAATGTATTGGCTGAATAAAGATCTATCATATTCTTTCCCCTGGCTTTTGAAATTAAAACAAACCAACCGGTCTGTTTGCAAAAAACAATAGCACTAACCAACTGGTCTGTCTATAATATTTATAAGCTTTTTATAAGGGTCAATAAATGACGACAGAACGCAATCCGGAAAATACCCGCATGAAACTTCTTGGCGCAACTTTTCAGGAATTACACAAACATGGATTCCAGGGTATGCGCATCGATAGAGTCCTAAAAAATACCAATCTGAAAAAAGGAGCGCTGTATCACCATTTCTCCGGCAAACAGGCTTTAGGTTATGCAGTGCTTGAAGAATTAATAAAAAAGCATATCGTTGAATTGTGGATAGAACCGCTTAAAAGTCTGGATAATCCACTGGAGGAAATTCCCACCTTATTTGACGAACTTGATAAGGTCTGGAGTCATGAATTTTTTACTCTTGGCTGCCCGTTAAATAATCTGGCGCAGGAAATGTCGCCGATTGATACGGGCTTCAGGGAACGAATTAACGCTATTTTTCAAGAGTGGAAACTGGCCATATCGGAAGCTTTGAAAACTGGCCAGAAACAAAACATTGTTGATCCTGCCATCAATACCGACGATTGTGCCAATTTTATTTTGGCAGCAATCGAAGGTGCTTTGGGTATGACCAAAAATAATCAGAATAAAGAGGCATACTATAGCTGCAGCAGAGAATTAAAACGATATATGAACACGCTGAAAACGAAATAAACTGCATCTACTCAGTGGGTTTTGGTTACGAAGCATTCTTGAATACGGAGGGTTTATTCGTTGGTATAGGCAAGCGGATAACCTCAAGGAATATAGAAAAGCATAGAGCCATCTCACAACACAAGCCTCTGTTTTCCAGCTATTATTGAATAATGAGTTGTATATCTGTTAACAATTAATGCTACTTTCTCGAAAAATCATCTTTCGAATTCTAATTTTTCTGTCACTGCTTGGATTTCTGTCTGGATGTGGTGACGACCCACAATCGATGTGGAACAACGAGTCAATACTTGATAAGATTAAACGTTCCGGGAAACTAAAGGTTTTAACTCGATACGATCCAACAACCTACTACGAGGGCCCTGAAGGCTTCACCGGGCTGGAATACGACTTAGTCCAACTCTTTGTGAAAAGATTGGGCGTCAAGGCAGAATTTATAGTTCCGGAGAACTTTGGTCAGATTCTGGCCAAAACCATGGTTGGTGAAGCGCATATTGCCGCAGCAGGACTGACCATTAGCGAAAACCGTAAAAAAACACTCAAATTTGGACCGCCATATCGACGAATCACTCAACAACTCATCTATCGATCCAAACGCAGTAAAAGGCCAAAAACCATTTCCGATCTTTCCTCCGGAATTCTTGAAGTAATAAATGGCAGCAGTCATGTCAACACATTACTCAATCTGAAAAAAAACAATCCCAATCTCGAATGGAACCTCAACACCGAATCATCATCATTCGAACTATTCGATTTAGTAAATCAGGGTCTCATAGATTATACGATTGCCGATTCAAACCAGGTCTTGCTCATCCGTCGATACTATCCAAAGCTTTATGTGGCATTTGACATATCTGAACCCATGTTCCTGGCCTGGGCATTACCCTGGTCGTCGGATACCAGTTTGTACGACGAAACTGTGAAGTTTTTTAACGATATTAATAGCGACAAAACTCTTGATCAATTGATAGAACGCCACTACGGCCACGCGGGTTCTTTGCACTATGTCGACAATTGTACGTTTCGAAAGCATGTTGTTAAACGATTACCCAAATACAAACCAGAGTTCGAAAAAGCCGCTGAGATTCATGGCATCGACTGGCGCTTATTTGCGGCAATCGGATATCAGGAATCTCACTGGAACACTGATGCTGTTTCACCAACCGGTGTGCGTGGAATTATGATGTTAACAGAAGGCACCGCAAAACAAATGGGTATAAAAAACCGAAACAATCCCACTCAAAGCATCTCGGGAGGCGCTCGTTATTTTATGTTGCGCAAGAAAAATATCCCTCAACAAATCACTGAACCGGATCAAACCTGGATGGCACTTGCTGCCTATAATGTTGGTCACGGACATCTGGAAGATGCCAGAGTCCTAGCCGAAATGCGTGGCGGCAACCCAGACAAATGGATGGACGTAAAACAAGCTTTACCTCTACTAACGGAAAAAAAATGGTACAAAAAAACCAGACATGGATACGCGCGCGGATACGAACCAGTACGTTATGTGGAGAATATTCGCAATTACTACGACGTTCTGGTTTGGTTAACAGATAAAAACAAAATTCTCAGTCAACATTCAAATCCATCTAATAACGAAACAATTAAACAGTCTTTAAGCCACGCTTACTGACAAAAAAATCTTTTAGAATCTGACTGCACCGATCCGCTTCAACACCCTGTCGACATTCGATGCGATGGTTTAGAAAACTGAAATCGGACAAATTTAATGCACTACACACTGCCCCGCGTTTATCATCCAGAGCGCCAAAAACCAATTGCTCTATCCGAGCATGCATGATCGCTCCGATGCACATCAAACACGGTTCCAGTGTTACATACAGAGTTGTATTCGGTAAGCGATAATTTCCCATTGCTATTGCTGCGTTTCTCAATGCAATGATTTCTGCATGCGCAGTCGGGTCATGAGTGGAAATCGACTGATTCCAACCTTCACCGATACAGCTATCCGCTTTGACAATAATCGCACCAACCGGCACTTCGTTGTCATTTTCCGCGTGTTTGGCTAATTCTATCGCGCGATTCATCCAATAGGTATCGCTGAGCTCAGTATCCAAACGACTCCTCACGATAACTTTTCAATCAAGCCACCCTCAAAACAACTCAACCTTAGCAAACTTTCGCTTACCAACCTGATAAACCTGCGTCGTTCCCTGTAATAGCTTTAATTTTGAGTCAGATACTTTGTCGCCATTTATACGAACACCTCCTTGCTTTAATACTCTATAGGATTCTGAAGTGCTGCCCGTTAGCCCGGAGTCTTTTAGTAGATTGGCAATTGGATAGCCTTCCTCTGGTACTTGCATCCTCTGTAGTTCAATATCATCGGGTAACGCCCCTCGTTTAAATCGAGCTTCAAATGCTTCCAAGGCTGAAGCAGCGAGACTTTGACTATGGAAGCGTTCCACAATCTCCAGGGCCAGCTTGACTTTACAATCCCTGGGATTGGCCCCCTGATCACATTGTATTCTCCAGTTTTTTATCTCTTCAACAGGACGAAAACTCAATAACTCAAAATAGCGCCACATCAATGTGTCAGAGATCGACATTAGTTTCCCAAACATTTCATTTGGCGTATCGGCGATGGCCACATAATTACCCAGTGATTTAGACATTTTTTGTACACCGTCCAAACCCTCCAATATCGGCATGGTGATCACAACTTGTGGCGATTGACCATAGGATTCCTGTAACTGGCGACCAACCAGAAGGTTAAATTTTTGATCGGTTCCACCCAGTTCGACATCGGCTTTCAATTCCACCGAGTCATAACCCTGAATTAAAGGGTATAAAAACTCATGAATAGCGATGGGTTGGCCACCTTTATAACGTTTACTGAAATCATCACGCTCCAACATTCTCGCCACAGTGTGTCGCGCCGCCAGTTCAATTAATTGACTCGTATTCATTGCATCCATCCAGGTCGAATTAAACACAACCTGTGTTCTGTCCGGATCCAGAATCTTGAATATCTGCTCCTCATAGCTGAGCGCATTTTCTTTTATTTGTGCTTTTGTCAGAGGTTTACGAGTCACATTTTTACCGGTAGGATCGCCAATCATTCCAGTAAAGTCGCCAATTAAAAAAAGAATTTCATGCCCCAGGTCCTGAAAACTTTTCAATTTATTGAGCAAAACTGTATGACCAAGATGCAAATCGGGCGCGGTGGGATCAAAGCCTGCTTTAACACGCAACGGCCGACCTGAGGCAAGCCGCTTCTCCAGCGTTTCCTCCGAAATTATTTCTTCGGTTCCTCTGCGTAGAATGGATAGTGTATCAAGGTGGGACATTTTCATTACTCTTCAAATAAAAGATCTGGCCGCGACACAATACTAGATTTAAATGCAAAATCAATCATTCCTGGGTAATTGAGTAAGCAGATATAGCAAACAATGAAGGGAAATTACCCATTCTCGGCCAGCCTGGCAGCCCGAATAGCAGAGTTTCAATACAAAATTGTCGTAATTGCGGTAGTGGTTCACAATAAACCGCTAAACATTTGTCTCTATTAATATTTACGTCTATAATTAAAGGAATTTATCCTACTTTAAGAAAAAAATAATTTCGTGAAAAAAATCACTACCTGGACACTCACTGCAGGGTGTATTTCCCTGGCCATCATAGCGACATTTAACAGTTTTTCCGACTCTAGCAACCTGCCGCATAATAAACTATCCCTAACGCTCGCATTACCTCTTCCGAACCCGTCAATCGTTAATAGGCAGGAAAAGGATAGCGAAGATCGATGGCAAACGCACGTCGTTAAACCAGGTGAAAATTTATCAATTATTTTCTCGAAAATTGGCATCGACAAACGATCTTTGTCTGCCATTATTAATTCTTCTGAAAGCGCACAAGAACTGGCCAACTTATATCCCGGAAAAAAAATAGATTATCAATTAGATGCATTGGGGAAACTCAAAAATCTTGCTTATTTCCCCAATAAAATTGACACCATTAGTGTATCCCGTGACGACGATAGCTATCATGTCAATAAAACATCAAAGACCATCGACAAACGCATTGCTCATGCTCATGCCCTAATCACTTCATCTTTGTTTGCAGACGCAAAAGCGGCCGGCCTGACCGACAGAGCAGTCATGGAAGTCGTTAAGATATTCGCCTGGGATATCGACTTTGCTTTAGATTTACGTCCAGGAGATGAATTTACCGTAATTTATGAACAATCATATGTTAATGGTGAAGTTGTGGGGTCAGGTAATATAATGGCGGTCGAGTTCATCAATCGCGGAATATCTCATACTGCTCTGCGCTATACCGATTCAGCCGGAGATTCAGCATATTACACACGCGACGGAAAAAGCCTGCGCAAAGCCTTTATCAGAACACCAGTCGAATTCGCGCGAATCAGTTCCCATTTCAATCTTCGCCGACGTCACCCGGTTTTAAACAGGATTCGTGCTCACAAGGGCGTAGATTACGCTGCCCCAACCGGAACCCCTGTTCACGCAACAGGGAACGGTAAAATTGTATTTCGAGGCCGCAAGGGAGGATACGGTCGTGTTGTCATCATCCAGCATGGCAAGAGCTACAGCACACTTTATGCGCACCTCTCGAAATTCAATAACAAAGCCCGAAAAAATACCTCAGTTACTCAAGGACAAACCATCGGCTATGTGGGAAAATCCGGATTGGCAACCGGCCCTCATTTGCACTATGAATTTCGCATCGATGGCAAACACCGAAACCCACTGACTGTAAAACTTCCTAAGATTTTATCCGTCAATCCTGAAATGCTCGCGGATTTCAAGACCACCACCGCACCATTGATTAGCCAGTTGGAATTGTACCGTACAGAACTATTTGCCAAAATCGACTAATTCTGTGTTCCATCATCCTGTATTCACAGGTATAACCAGTCAATATGCAGCCATCTGGGTTGTTGCAGTGGCTCTCTGGCCCCGCTAGTCCTTCATACCTTATTTGTCGAAGTACCAATCAACCGCAATTAAACCGAAAACGATGACCCGCAACCACAAGTTGTCGCAGCATTCGGATTTCGAACCACAAATTGTGCACCTGACAGATCATCCTTGTAATCTATTTCTGCGCCGGACAAATACTCGATACTCATCGAATCGATCAGAACAGTCACACCCTGTTTTTCAATTGAGATATCGTCTTCGTTGACTTCTTCGTCAAACATGAAACCATATTGAAACCCGGAACACCCGCCCCCGGAGATATACACACGCAATTTCAAATTGTCGTTACCTTTTTCTGCCTTCAACTCGCTGACTTGAACAGCTGCGTTATCGGTGAAATTAACAGTGGTTTGTAATTCAGTCATTAAATATTCATCCAAATAAAAATTTGCCGCGAGACATCTATTTTCCAGCTACAGATGAAGAAGCCAATTCTTTTCCCAGCCTTTTTGGACGGGGCGTTGGCTTGGCATTTGGTTCTTCATTTTTTTTAGCCACTTTAACCAGAGGCGGTTCGTTCTGATGCAGTAAACGACCGTTGACTTCAGCTCCGACTGACATCTCTATCAATTTGTAAGTCACATTTCCGGCTACTTTCGCATTGGGTGCCAATTCGATACGTTCTGCCGCGAATACATTCCCCTTTACTGTACCATTAAGAATAACCAATGGTACGTACACGTCTCCTTCAATTGTACCCAATTCACTCAACGATAAGATCGCGCCACTCCCGGATTCGGCACTTACGTTACCTTTAATGATACCATCAATGTGTAATCCTCCACTAATCAAAACATTACCATGAATTTCAGTTTCCTGACCGATCACTGTAGATACTCGATTGGGTTTTATTTTTTTTACTTTGCTCTTGCCAAACATATTCTATACCCTTATTAAATTCATCTTGCCAACCCTGTATGAGATTCCGTGATACTGCTTTTGGTTCCAAAAAATATAGTCATATAGTTACAATATGCCGACATTCCACTTAATTGCAGTTTAGTTCATTATTTTCGAATCACCCGTTGATTGGTTCGAATATTCAGATTCTTTTTGTAATTCTTCGACGCTCCATTGTTTACTAATTTCTGCGGATTTACCGCTGGTTGATTTTACTATAACCTCGACAGATTCCAATTCGAATTTTTCTGGCCATAGAAGATCTCCGGTCAAGGTTTGAAAATACCTAAACGAAAAGTGTAATTTACTGCGTTTCTTAGGATCAAGATCCTGAATGCTAAAACGGTGTACTGCACCATCGATCAAGCCTTTAAAATAAACCTTTGCCGTACCACTCACAGTACCGACCCGTCCTATACCCTGTGAAACCGTCAACACAAACTTGTGCCCCTGATTTTCTATCAAACGAAAGTTCTGTATCCTTAATTCGTAGTTACGATGCTCTGGTGAAATAATTCTTTTGTAAAACTCCAATTCCTTACTTAGGTCGGCGAGCTTATCCTGTAGCTTCAATAATTCATCCTGAGTATGTTTCGCCGCCATCCGATCCACCTGGCCGGAATTTTCATAAATGGCCAGTTGACGCTTCAGATCGGACAATTCCATATACGCGGAATCGCGATCGTCAGAAATTCTGGTTTTATCAGTCAACACTTTTTTTCCAGCACTTTCGAGCAAATACCAGCCACCAATCACTCCCAATAAAAATGAAACAAACACCAAAATCGCAATTAAAAACCATCGATGCCGAATTCGAGCCTGATAAGGTTGATAATTATATTTAGAGGTTGGCATATTCGTCGATCCTCACTTGGTCAGGGATACAAAGCAACCGCGTTCAAACCGGTAGTTTCGTCAATATCAAACATCAAATTCATATTTTGTACAGCCTGACCTGCCGCACCTTTTACCAAATTATCGATTACTGACAGCACCACTACGGTACCACTATCCTGCAAATAGTGAATTGCCAGCTGGCAACGATTTGAACCTTTTACATTGTGAGTATCTGGATGACTACCTTCCGGAAGCACATCGACAAATGCTTCAGATGCGTAGCGTGTTTCAAATATCTGTTGAATTTTCTCTGCGCTGACATTATTTAACCGAGCATATAAGGTTGCATGAATGCCACGAATCATGGGAACCAAATGTGGAACAAATATCATTTGCACCGGCCGACCTGCAACCGCCTCCAGACCCTGACAAATTTCTGGTTGATGCCGATGACCACTGACACTGTAAGCTTTAATACTTTCTCCGGACTCCGCCATTAAAGATGTAATTTGTGCTTTTCGCCCGGCTCCGCTAACTCCGGATTTTACATCTGCAAACAAATGTATCGGATCAATAAGAGCCGATTCCATCAACGGCAGAAACCCCAGCTGTACGGCCGTCGGATAACAGCCAGGACAAGCAATCAGTTTTGCATTGCGTAGATTTGTGCGATTTATTTCAGGTAAACCGTATTGCGCTTCCTGTAATAGCTCCGGACACACATGTGGCTGCCCATACCACTGTTCCCACAGCTGCGGATCCTTGAGTCGAAAATCAGCAGCCAGATCGATAATTTTTACACCGCGCTGCAACAGCTTCTTAGCCATTGTCATCGCAGTACCGTTCGGCGTAGCAAAGAAAACGAGGTCACAGTCACTTAATGTATCGAGCTCCGGCATTTTGAATTCCAAATCTATATAACCTCGTAGATTCGGATACAATTGCCCGACTTGCACACCCACGTCGCTGCGAGAAGTAACCACAGTAATCTCGGCTTTTGGGTGACTACTGAGTAATCTCAGTAACTCGACGCCTGTATAACCGGTGCCGCCGACAACTCCTACTTTTATCATAAAGCGTTTTTATCAAATATTTAAAGTTTAATAGCCGTTCATTCTGAGCGACTATTCTACAAACCTTTCAATTTTTCAGCATTATTTTTATCAAGGTTGTTTTTGCTGACTTAGCAGACTGACCGAATATAGAAAAACCACACGCTTAGGAGCGAGGATTCAATAATATACGAATCCTGACTTGTCTTATTGTTCGTCTTCTGCGTTGTAGCAACAGTTGCGTAGCCCTGCTATGCGCCTGTTGCTACGCCTTGAAGACAAACAATAATCCTGCGTCAATCCTTCGCATATTATTAAAACCTCGCACCTTAGTCTTGTAACCCACCAGACAAGATACCCATTATATTTTACGATATTACTGTTATCATAAAATATTAATAGGCTTGATGCATAATTGAATATCACCCAAAATACGCAGCGATCGCAACCCTGATAAATTAACCAAAGCTCACCAATGCCTGCATGGATAAAATAAATATCGGATTCCTGGTTTCACACCGCGGTACAAATATGCAAGCTGTTATTAATGCTTGTCATACACACATACTTCAGGCAGTTCCAGCCGTGGTGATAACCAATAATCCAAATTGCCTGGCACTGAAGAAAGCCGTTCAGGCATCCATACCGCATTTCGTGGTCAACATAAAGACTCACGCAGACCCAGACCAATCCATGATTGATATTTGTAAAAGCAAAAACATTGATCTGCTTGTTCTGGCCGGATATATGAAAAAAGTGGGTAACGAGTTACTGACTACATTCCACAATAGGATTATTAATATTCACCCATCATTACTGCCCAAGTATGGAGGCCAGGGCATGTATGGCAGATACGTTCATGAAGCGGTTCTTGATGCGGGCGATTCAAAAACCGGTGCAACAGTCCATCTTGTAAATCAGGAATATGACAAAGGTTCGATCCTGGCACAAGAAATTGTAAATGTAGAACAACTGGATACTGTAGAATCACTGGCATCCAGAGTACTGGCCATTGAACACAAACTATTGGTTGAAACTCTAAACAAATTTATATCTCAGGAATTAATACGCAAAAGCTGAGCGAATATCAAGCCACCAACTATTTTATTACATTGAAATTTCCTATATCGAATCATCCATTGCTTTCTCTTATCGCGTGGAAGCAACGACTGGTATTCTGGGCGGGCGCTATCCTGGTGGGTGGATTAATCGTCTGTTTAACCATGCTGAGCGAATGGGCAAGCGAATATTTCCGTCAGGTATTTAAAGACTATCCCTGGCCCTGTTTATTTGTACCGCCACTAGGGCTTGCTTTCACGGCCTGGTTAACATTCAGATTTTTTCCAGGCTCGGAAGGCAGTGGAATACCACAGGTAAAAACCGCCCTGGATATGAGTGCGAATCTTGCTGAACGAGTAAAACTGGTATCAATAAAAATCGCTATTGGAAAGATGTTACTACCAATCATGGGACTATTGTCAGGTGCGTCTGTAGGACTTGGTGGCCCCTCTGTTCAAATAGGTGCATCAATAATGACTTCACTAGGAAAAGCCATACGTTTTCCTCCACACTACCTCGAACGAGGACTCATTCTAGCCGGCAGTGCAGCTGGCTTCGCTGCTATGTTCAGCGCACCACTTGCAGGAATCGTCTTCGCGATTGAGGAAATGGGCAGGGCTCTGGAAGAACGCATCAGTAGTCTGGTATTAACCGCCATTATTTTTGCAGGTGTCACCGCATACGCAGTACTCGATGTATATATATTTTTTGAAGACCGGTCATTTATATTACCACGTGACAAGAGCTGGATCGCAATCCCTGTTTGCGGCATAACGGGTGGATTAATGGGTGCAATTTTTAGTGTTATGGTCATTCAGGCAAAAAAATATTTAGCTACTAAAAGTCATCAAATATGGGTAATCGCATTTTTCGCTGGCCTGATTATCTCCCTGGCTGGATTTATTAGTAATGGAACAACCTTCGGCACCGGCTATGAAGAAACCAAAAGCATCCTGCAGGGAACAGCTGCATTAAACCCGGGATACCCGATCACCAAAATGTTTAGCACTTTCGCCACAGTCATCAGTGGAATACCCAGCGGTATCTTTGTACCCTCGCTTGCTACCGGAGCCGCACTGGGAAACGATCTGGCACTTTGGTTTCCAATTGCTCCCGCAGCAGCGATGATTCTACTCAGCATGACGGCATATTTTTCGGGAATGTTACAATCACCGATTACGTCATTTGTCATCGTAATGGAAATTACCGATACTCATGAAATGGCAATACCATTGATGGCCGCTGCATTTTTTGCGACAGGGACATCTAAACTCATTTGCCCAATTCCGTTATACCGCGCGTTATGCGACGCCTACAGAAAACCTGAAGACACTAAAATTCAGTCCCCGAACGTAACTACCACTGACATATGAAACTCAAGTTATACCATCACCTCGGCCTGACGATAGTGCTTATATTCATTTTTTCAGGATTTATGTCACTCAATTCTCAGAAATTAATCCCGGAATCTGAGTTTACCACTCTACAAGGCGAAACCATCAACATTCATTCATGGAAGGGTCACCCTGTACTGGTTATATTTTGGGCAACAACCTGTCCCAGTTGCATCCGGGCAATACCCGATTTGATCAAGCTCTACAACGATTATGAACCAAAAGGATTGAAAATGATCGCATTTAGCATGCACTACGACCCACCAAACAGAGTAGTTAATGCAGTTGGCAACTACCATATCCCTTACATGGTGGCACTGGATTTAGACAAGTCCATGGCCACCACTTTTGATAAAGTAAGACTAACGCCCGCTTATTTTTTACTCGGTAACGATAGTCGCATTGAACTAAAAACCATGGGTTCTCTGGATTTACCGAATCTTAAATCGCGTATTGAAAAAATCATGCTGCACAAGCAAAGCTGATGTGGTTAAAAGCTCTTCATTTGATTTTCATGGTAACCTGGTTTGCCGGGCTGTTTTATCTCCCGAGACTATTTGTTTACCATTCCATGAGTAATGACCCAATCAGTATTGAGCGTTTCAAAATTATGGAGCGTAAATTATACTTCGGCATTATGACACCCGGAATGCTGCTTACCTTACTGTTCGGTGGCTGGATGTTATATGACTATGCCTGGTCGATGTATGGACAATCCGGTTGGTTACATGTCAAATTGGGACTCATACTAATATTGCTGGCTTATCATTTGTATTGCGGACACTGCCTTCGACAGTTTAAACGTGACTGCAATAACCGCACACATGTGTATTTCAGATGGCTTAATGAAATACCCGTTCTATTCCTGGTTGCCATTGTAATTTTAGCGACCGTCAAGCCATTCTAATTGTGCGAATACTTGCACAATCTATGGATAATAATTTCCTGCCGCATAGAGTCTGGATCGCCAGTATTCAGCATCCAAAGACTGGCGAGCTACGCGTTTCCCTGATGATGGCGAATGGATAAATTCACGCCCACCCAGATAAATCCCTACATGGCTCGCATTCGAGCGGATTTTAAAAAACAAAAGGTCACCCGCCTGAATATTACTTAACTTGACTCTTTTCGCCGAGGACAATTGATCCCGCGATCTTCTGGGTAGCTGAATGCCTGCCTTTAAATGGCTGTAATAGGCGAGTCCGCTGCAATCAAAACCCTTAGCGGGCGACCTTCCTCCCCAACGGTAGCGGCGACCCATTTGATCCAAAGCAGCCTTTAACACGGTATTGCGTAACGAAGTTGGCACGGGTTTGGAGGTGGAATATTCTTCGACCTTGATCGATGGAGCCGGATTTACCCTAATGGTACTCGACTCTTTTACAGTCTCATTGCCACCGCAGCCCGATAATACAGATATGAGTAAAACAATAATCCAGTTTACTTTGCCATATTTAAATAGTTGGGATGTTTCTCCACGGTCAATATGGGCCATAAAAATACAAAGGATTTGTCCACAACGGGTTGCTCTATGATCGAAAACAGATTTTGAACACATATTTTTAAAAATAAGAGAACCGCAGGGCTATTTGAAAACAATTAGAAAAAACAGGCATATCCTAGGTTTGACCCGTGTTATATTCCTGAGTTTATTTCCAGCAACAGGTAATAGCTGGAATGTTTTGGACTAAAAAGACAGAACTATAGTTCTGTTTGTAAGAATCACGAAGCGTGGTTTATTGCAACTGGCGCTTAATCGTTGCCAATATTGTCGATAGATGACGCTGCGCGCTCATTAATTGCTCACCCCAATACAAAATAAACCCAGTCTGCCACAAACTGAAAACATCCGCACTCGATGTACCCTCGATTTGTAGCAAATTCAAACCACGTTTTAACTCGAAATATATATCGGAAAAATCAGAAGCCAAACTTCCGGACATCTCACCAACCACCGATTGCTGATCGTAATGCAGCCAATATTCATCGTAGCTACCCAGCCGATCCTTCAACATACAATACATCTTAAATCGGTCTTCCAAATCAGGTAAAGAAAAGAAGCCGTATTCTATATTCGGATCATCGTACTGAGTCATTGATTTTTGAATCTGAGGCAATACACCACCGATTTCAGCAAGCCATTGTTCACCTCGATAAGTGGCAAGATTCTCGATTACCAGGCAGTATTCTATTGCCGCTTTTTCCATAACCTTTAACTGTTTAAAATGTTCTGACACGTACTTTACTTTAAAATCCGAGTAACCTATATTTGGTTCGTCGAAATTAAGTATAGCCAATTAACCCGGAGACGTTAGCCATCCAGACCGTTTTCATGGTGATCTGTAATGACAGAAATACGTCAAGCTCCCAGTTAAAAGAAGGGGGTTAACTTAAATTAGCAGCCATTGTGTCAGGGCCATTATTCTATTGACCTGCCAGATATCTACAGGCTTATTCACAATTGTCCGGCACAAAATTATCAATGGCTAAACCATCAAAATTTTCCCTTGTTCCACCACAGTCCGGACAACACCAGTTTCGCGGCATATTCTCCCAGGCTGTTGCAGGAAGTATCTCATCTTCGGGCAATCCTTTTGCGGGCTGATAGGTAAATCCACACAAAACACAAACATAAATCATTTGTCTGACTTCCATCACTAATGGACAGAGCCCAATATTACTCCATGATATTCTGTATCTTCAACTACGCACCCTAATTAACCAGGCAGATACAAAACATCTCTTCTACCTCAATTGTTATGCCACAAAAATTACAGGAAAGCATTCGTCTATCCTCAGGTATCAAAGATTTGCACTCCGTATAGCCAATTTACTGCGTAGGTTCATTCTTTTAAAATAAATGCAGAAAATTCCCGTTATCAACAATACTATGTCTAACCCTTATCCCACCGTATTAACCATATCCGGACACGACCCCTGCGGCGGAGCCGGTATTCAGGCAGATATTGAAGTATTTTTGAGCCACGGATGCCATCCCTGTAGCGTCATCACATGCCTCACTGAGCAGAACACTGAAAATGTGAAGCAAGTTTTTCCTCAACCCGCTGAAAGAATCCTGCAGCAATTGCGAACCTTAGTCACCGATATTAATATCCAGTGCATAAAGATTGGATTAATCGGTTCAGTGGAGATCCTGCAAACCCTATGTCTTTTTCTTGAAGAATATCCACTCATTCCAGTAGTACTGGATCCGGTACTCGCTTCCGGAGGTGGCCTAAATCTGGCGAATTCGCATATCATCGAGGAAATGAGATCTAAACTAATACCCCTCACAACAATTATTACACCTAATTTCAAAGAAGCACAAAGACTGTCTGAAAACCAGGAAACTTTGAACAACTGTGGCCAATATTTAATTTCCCTGGGGTGTCTTTATGTATTAATTACCGGGACAGAGGAAAATACACCGAGGGTAATAAACACACTGTTTTTTAGCCACAATCAAATAACCCAAAATACCTGGGAACGTCTACCCCACAGTTACCATGGATCTGGTTGTACATTGGCTGCTCATATTGCCAGTTTGCTTGCCTGCGGGATCGATACCCGTACAGCGGTAACTGAGGCCCAGTCACTAACCTGGCAAAATTTGAATGCGGGTTATCAGCCAGGCAAAGGGCAATTTGTTCCAAATCGACTCCATAAACGGCGAAAAAAATGAAGCATCCTTTTCCGACACAGGGTTTATACGCGATCACGGATTCGGCAAACTGGCCGGGATCAGATCTGATTGACGCAGTGCAATCCGCTATAGCAGGCGGCGCTAAAGCTATTCAATATCGCGATAAACAAACCGCTGTAAATATTAATCTATCGCAAAAATTGCTTTCAGTCTGTCATGAGGCCAAGGTTCCATTAATCGTTAACGATAATATTGAACTCTGTCGTAGTATTGGTGCCGACGGAGTTCATATTGGCCGATTCGACAGCAGCATTCAGTGTGCCAGGGAACTGCTCGGAGATAAAGCAATCATCGGGGTCTCATGCTATAACTCAATCGAAGCGGCGATACAGGCACAAAACCTGGGGGCTTCTTACGTTGCATTCGGTCGGTTTTATCCATCAATCAGCAAACCCGATGCAACTTCAGCAAATATGGATGTCCTATCCAATAGAAAACTTAGAATCCCTATAGTCGCTATCGGAGGTATAACACCGATAAATGGAAAAGCTCTGCTGGACGCAGGAGCCAATGTTCTGGCAGTGATTAATGGTATTTTTGGACAGCGCGACCCCAAAGCAGCCGCCATCGCATATAATGAACTATTTACTTAATTGATTGATTGAATACAGTCCATTCAAATTAATATCGATCCAGGGACAGCCCATGCTGCAAAACCGAAGGACTTTTATCAAAAACAGCCTGTCTTATAGCCTCACTGGTCTGGCTGCCAGTGCAGGACTGATTTCTCCAGAGTTATTGAAAGCAGCAGCGATCGAGCCAGTTTTTCGTGAAACAAATATTGAAGACGCAATAGCAACCATCAGTCGCGACTTAAAAATCATACCCAGCAACAAAATTCGCCTCGTTGCTCCAAAAATAGCTGAAAATGGTGCAATAGTGCCTCTATCAATAAAAAGCAGCCTCACTAAAACCCAATCCATTGCAGTCTTTTCAGAAAAAAATCCTATTCCACTGGTAGCTCAATTCGAATTGAGCCCAGTAACCGAACCTATCGTGCAGGCCCGAATAAAAATGGCAGCCAGTGGTAATATTATTGTAATCATCAAAGCCGATCAGAACCTTTATACAACCCGACAATATGTAAAAGTTACTGTTGGTGGTTGTGGCGAATAATTTTCCAGTGTTTTCATAATGTCCAGCATCAAAATACGCTTAAAGCAATTCGAAGGCACGACACTGGTGCGTACTCTGATTACGCACCCAATGGAAACCGGTAGACGCATCAATAAAAAGGACAACAAACTAATACCTGCCGATTACATTGTAATGCTAGTGGTAGAACACAACGGGCAAAACATTGCGCGCTGTAAACTAGGCCCAGGCATTTCCAAAAACCCGTATTTTTCCTTTCGCTTTAAAAATGGTGTGACAGGCGACTTAGTCAAAGTCAAATGGTTGGATAACAAAGGACGCAGTGACTCAGCTCAGACAACTATCCCATAATTTAGGTGGCCATCAGAGGAAACCAACTGCAAATAAGTCAATTTTGGCTTTTTTTGAAAAATAGATAGTCAATATTCGCCAGGTTTCATTGGTAAATCCCTCAATACTATTTTTCCTTGCGACGACTCTCTATCCGGGCCGATCCATTACTCAGCTTCCTGTCCAATTCAAGCCACTATAATTCTATCGCTTCTATATTGACAGAATACTCACCACAGAACTATTACTGGTTAAATCGAATCATAAAGTAGGCGGGTTTCTCCCCGTCTGTCACCTCTATCATGCCTAAATAAGATTTTATTTCCTGACTCTCAAGAACGGTACTTATTCTCTCCTTATCACCATTTAAAACTGGCTCAGATACCCCCAACTGCATACCAACCCGGTCGTAAAAGAGAATGAATACATTAGGTTCTAATGATCCATTTGTTCTATTCTCAAATACTATCTTGTATTCGTATTGCTTTTCTTCGTTTCGTCCTGCAACAGTAAAGACAATGTTTTTCACATAATCTTTATCAATAGATATCACCTGATCCAGGGAAAGCGCCGTCAAATGAGGAAATTTAGATTCGACCAATGAAGCGACCTCGTTGTTCATCTCCGTTATAGTCTCTTTCAATTGCACCACTTCCTGAGTACGTAGCGCCAATGACGCTGACAAGGTCTGTACATCTTTAAAATATATGCGTAATTGAAGCCCTAAAACCAGTGCAATGCACACTGCAACCAATAGTGCACTTGAAAAACAAAATATTAGAACCTTACGAGAGACTCTGCGAACGCTCGTAGAAGATCTGTTTCTGGCGTCAAACCCTGAACTCACTGAATATTCCTTCTAAAAACTCATATTTCCAACTAAAAACTTTAGATATTAATCACCGTAATGTGAATTAGCCGCCGATCGATTACGACGATAAAAAGTACAAAAGGTGCGCTAAGGAGCGAGGATTCAATAATACACGAATCTTGACTTGTCTTATTGTCCGTCTTCTGCGTTGTAGCAACAGTTGCGTAGCCCTGCTATGCGCCTGTTGCTACGCCTTCAAGACAAACAATAATCCTGCGTCATTCTTTCCCATATTATTAAAACCTCGCTCCTAAATCATAACAATATTGAAACGTACATAAACACGAAATTGATTTTAAATTTACAGAACACCTCAGTATTTTCGATACAAATGCTCATCTGCTTCACGTTTACATACGGGTGATATTTATACCATAAACACAAAATGAATTCTGTAGAAAAAACATCATTCCATCGGTTATTTACTGTATATTGTTTCCAGCTAAGCTGCTTTTATATTACAGATATCGCCTGGATTCTTTCAATCAAGCTACAGCACCAATTCAACTATTCTCTATACAGCCACTGAGCTAAATCCTGGTACGCTATTTCACTAAACCGGTTCGACCCATTAAAATAGCTACTATGAAATCAATACCCCATCAACCAAGCTGTACTGATTCCTCAGAATATGGAACCGTTCATGTAAGCGATGCGCGGAATATAATTCTCGATGCCATCAATCCAATATGCGGATTTGAAAAATTAACAATCGAACACGCCATCAAAAGAGTGTTGTTTGAAGATGTAGCTTCAACTATAAACGTACCTGGCCATGATAATTCCGCAGTGGATGGATTTGCGATTAGATTCAAAGATCTGAATAAATCAAGCGAACCAACCGAACTAAAAATAATCGGTACCGCATTGGCGGGATCTCCTTGTGATCAAAGTTTAACCCCTGGAACGGCTATAAAAATCATGACAGGCGCAGTTTTACCCGCTGGCACTGATAGTGTCTTGATGCAGGAGCACGTCGAAGTCCTGTCTACCTGCATTCGCGTTTACAGGACTCATAAGCTTGGTGAAAACATTCGTAATGCCGGAGAAGACGTGAAAAAAGGCACTTGTGTTCTTAGCAAGGGACACCTGTGTTGTGCAGCAGATATCGGATTAATGGCATCCTTGGGTACCCATGAAGTCAAAGTTAAGCGCAAGCCAAGAGTCGCAATACTGTCAACGGGAGATGAAGTCAGACGGGCAGGAACTATACTCACGAAAGGTGAAATATTTGATAGCAATCGATATTCAATATATGCCGCACTTCGAAGCTATAAAATAGATATTACGGATCTTGGCATTGTCGGTGATAACGAAAAGAAAATTTCCAAGGCATTAAGTGAGGCCGCTGAATATGCCGATATGATTATTACTTCCGGGGGCGTATCAGTCGGACAAGCCGACTACACAAAGAAATTATTACGCTCTCTAGGAAATATTCTTGTAGAAAAAGTGGCCATTAAACCAGGAAGGCCCCTGCTCTTTGGACAAATCAACGGATGTCAGTTCTTTGGTTTACCGGGTAACCCTGTCGCGGTGATGGTGACCTACTACCAATTCGTTTTGTCTGCACTTCAGAAACTCATGGGAATCAATCCTCCTCTCACAACCTGGACTCTCACAGCGCAATCCCTCGAACAAATACGAAAAAACCCCGGTCGCACAGAAATTCAGCGAGGCATTCTGAAAAAACAAAAGGATGGATCATGGACGGTTCGTACAACCGGTCGCCAGGGATCTGGAATTCTCACCTCCGTTAGCAGTGCCAACGCATTCATTATACTCCCACATGACAGAAACACTGTGGAGATTGGCGATACTGTTGAAGTTCAACCCTTCGTTGGTCTAGGTTAATCCCTACCTCCCTTCTCTCACTATTCCTGTTCAAGAACACGCCCGAAGTGTCAGCAACTTTTACACATTTCAAGGAATATCAACCTTCTACGGCTCGAGACTACTTTAGCTACCTGTAATTTGGATACTTTTTAGTTTTGGCTATGATTTTGCTTGGTTTTTAGTAAAAAAGCTGATGAATAGCACTTAAATCTGACCTCAGGCTTTCCTGTATAAGGATATTACCATCGCTACGATTGCGAGCGATAAACAGGGAATGAAGTATAAGAAGTATGAAGTATGAATAATAAAAACAATGAAAAACCAACAAATATTCAACAGACTGCACTACAGTGGATCAGTATTATTCTCCTGTTTCAGGTTGCGACAGAATTGGGTGATTCTTTTGTATTGAAACCTGGTTCTTCAGGAAATGTGATCTGGCCACCCACCGGTATCGCTATCGCAGCAATTATGTACAGTGGCTATAGAGTAATACCTGCAATATTTCTAGCTGCATTGATTTCAAGTAACTGGTCGGGAAGTCATTATGAAGCAGTAATAATAAATTCACTCATAATCACCCTGGAAGCAACGACACTTGTATGGCTCCTCAGAGGCTTTATAGGAAACAGCGAACCAATCAGGAAAGTGCAATATGTACTGCTTTATATATCGATCACGGTTCTCGTTGTTTTTTTCTCGACAACATTCGAGCTGGGTCACCGAATGCTTCTGAACACAACAGTCCATTCTAATTTTGTCAGCTCGTGGACCATCTTCTATCTCAGCAACTCTGCCGGAGCCCTAATTGTTGCTCCGTTGTTAATCACGTGGATTTCACCCGCTGAACGATCTGTATTAAACGAAAAACGTATTGAGGCAACGAGTTTGCTATTACTATTAATAGCTTGTTGCCTGTTTATTTTTGGTGGATTTAGCTCCGCACTTAACGATAACTACACCAATGATTTCCTGATCTTTCCGTTTTTAATTTATATCGTGTATCGCTTTCGAACCATTGGCGCCACAACATCCGTGGCGTTGGTTTCTCTAATCGCCATATGGGGGACACTACACGGACACGGACCATTTATTGAGCAAACAAAGATTGAATCAGTAATTATGCTACAAAGCTTTATCCTGGTGATCTCTGTCACTTTACTTATTTTTTCAGCTGCGCTACAAGAACGAGTCGATTCGGAATCAACATTGAAAGACAGCGAAGAACTGTATAGAAAGTTCATCACCCATAATACAGAGGGAATTTATCGAATATCATTGCAGCAGCCTCTATCGACAAATCTTCCAATGGATGAACAGATTAACTTGATATTTGAAAACGGCTACTTTGCCGAAGTTAATGATCGCTACCTTAACACACTGGGATTTTCAAATGCAGAACAATTATTAGACAAGAAGTTTTCCGACGTCTATCCAAGCAGCGATATAAATAATAAGAATTCTATTGGAAAGTTCATTGAATCTGAATATAAACTTCGGTATTTCATCACCAACGACTTACATCCCAATCGTCGTCAACGATTCTTTTCTGCACATATCACAGGAATAGTAACGGCAGATCATCTAACCCACATATGGGCAATCGTGACCGATATTACTGCTGAAAATTTACTCCGACAACTCCATGAAAAGATCCGAAATTCAGACTCCCATCAGTCTATCCCGGAATAGAGAACTCACTGCAGGAAAGGGACTTACAACCCACTTTCCTCACAACAACTTTTATTCCGGAATAACATTACTTCCGACCAGGTAGTATTAGGGGTCAAACCAGCCAATAATCAGCAATTGCGTACGCTCGCTCGCGCGACAACTGACCACTTCTCGACAGAGTCTATCCCCTTATACAATCTGGACGAAGTACTAAGGAGCGAGGATTCAATAATATACGAATCTTGACTTGTCTTATTGTCCGTCTTCTGCGTTGTAGCAACAGTTGCGTAGCCCTGCTATGCGCCTGTTGCTACGCCTTCAAGACAAACAATCATCCTGCGTCAATCTTTCGCATATTATTAAAACCTCGCTCCTAACGTATTTTTTTAAACTATCCGGTTTGGCGAATATATCGAGTTTTTAAGAGACATCAATAGAGTACAAATCTAATAGGTTTTCTCATCAAGCTGTTCGCATTTCAACTCCATACTTGTATATCTGCAATGATGCCCACCATCGGTTTCTTCGCATATCAATTCGCCAGGCACCGTTATTTCTTTCAAGTACCAGCCATAAGCCAGTCTTCGGCACTCCTCTATTGAAAAAGATCTGAGGTCTTTTTTTGCGCTTTTCTGTGCTAATTCCAGTGTTTTTTTAGTATCCGCGAAGGGTGTGCTGAATTTTTTCGTTTGATGTTTGTAATGGGGATCGGAGTAAGGTGACTTACAAGCGGCAATCAGAAAAATACAAACCAAAATTATAAACTTTTTATTCATTAATATTACCTCACTAAGTAGGGCCATCGACAGAAGCTACACTCTACCAGAAAGTGACACTTCAAACATACGTATATTCCACATCTTTCTTTACGCTCAAAATTGTCAGAATGACAGACCGAGTAATGCAAGCATCAATATGTCAACTATACTTACTATCACCAACGTTACACACCCGTTTTCAGCCAACCAATCAGACTATGCATGATCGAAGACAACATCCAAGAATAAAACCCAATCAATTATTGGAACTATTCGACACCAACACCCTAAAGCCATTTGGAAATGTTGTTGACCTGTCTTGTGGTGGCATAATGGCAATCACCAAACAAAATATCGAAATCAATTCTGTTTTTCAAATGGCAATCAAATTGCCGGAAGGATACAGCGAAACCCCCCATATTGAATTTGGGGCAGAAGTACTATGGGTAGAAAAATGCGGTGACACCGAGCAAAGTTGGTTCGGATTGGAAATTATAGATATTTCCACGTCGGCCAGCGAAGAACTTGAACACCTTATTGATAACGTACACGAACCCGCGACCTAGGAAATTAAAACACGAAAGTACAGCTTGAAGACTCAAAACTTCACACGGACTCCCGCTTTAGTAATTCCTGAATCGAATTCAATGCCCTGTCGACAAAGGGTGTTTTTTCCTCCTCAATGACTTTAACCAGGCCTCGATCCATTTCGTCGGCCAAATTATGTAGCGACTTGACAGCGATTTGACGCCCTCCTTGATTTACAAACATATAATTCGATGTGGTTGTATTTATCCAAGCCAGTTTGCCACGTTGATATATTTTCTTATCTTGATCAAAAAACTCAAACCAGGTACCGAATTCAAGTTCTTTCAGATAGGATAACAAAGCTTCACGTTCAGGTGGAATATCGCTACTAACACTGGATACATCAGGCTCAGTATCCAATGCCTGCTGCCATTCTTCCGGAATGATCTGCTTTAATTTTTCAAACCGCTCCTTCTTGGTTTCAGCAGAATCTTCATCAGCTTCTGATTCATCTTCAGTCACACCAAAAGCGGAAATCTGCGTCGAACCACCGGGTCTTTTAGGGACAACTAATGCCGCCTTATGACAGGACTCCAGATTTTCCAGCAATTTTCCACCATCTGCATCGATATCCCCCGACAAATCAAGTCCAGCGCGCACAGCATCAACAATTTTGGGTAATTTCAATCGCAGAAGATTTCGTTCCTCATCATTAGCTTTAGTTTGTACACTCCAGATTAAATCGTCAGTTGTTTCAAGAACGGAGACCCATTCCTGACTATTCTCTCCCGCCCGCAGTAAAGTAATAACAAGAAAATTAGCCCAAGGCCCCATTAATAGCGATTCAACAAATTTAGGGACTTTATTATTCACCATACGGTTTACAATTTCGTGCGACACCAGGCGACGGGTAGATTGTAATTTTTCGCGGCCTTTAGCCGCTTCAACAGCCCGTTTCTCCGCAATCATCGCCCGCCGATTGTGCGCTGACATGAACGATGTGAATTCATCAAGCAGTGTTGAGAAGATCTCTGTGTTGTCATTAAATTGATTCAAAATGGTATTCACAGTTTCGCGCATTTTCGCAATAATACTCAGACTCGCGCTGTCCCCACCACTACACAGACTTCCGGCTCGACTCAATGCATTCAGTAACCGTCGCGCGGGATGTTGACCACGAATAAAAAACTTTTTATCAAGAACTGCAATTTTTAGAAACGGTGTATGCAAATGGCTTAATAAAGCTTTTACTGCATCAGGAAGCTGTTGATCATCCAGTATGACTTCGAACAACATACCGACCAGATCAATTACATCCGCATCGGCTGTCGCGACTTGCCGACTGGCCATGATTTCACTCAACCGGGTAATTTGCTCAGTAAAAACATCTTTGATGTTGTTTAATGACTGATCTGGTTCAACCACATGAGGAACGCTGGTTTGTTGCAACCTATTCAATTCGAGCACCAACTCTGCCAGATTCGTGCTGTTTACTCCTGCGTTTCCGTAAGTCCCAGCATTTCCGGGGCTTACAGGTAACGAAGCAGCAGGTCGATCATGCCTTCTATGGGCAAGAATATCACTGATCCCCTGAAACAATGCCTGCTTTAATGCTTCGTCATCCGCATTATTTACATAGCTCGGATCGTATCCGGTCAATTCCGCAGTATAGGATTCGTCTGTTGACTGCTCACCCGCCGCAACTCTATGTTTCGCCTGTACAGCGGCAGAGGGTTTTAGTGTCGACGCAGGGTTCGTTTTCGATTTTCCAGCGGCCGATGTCGGCATCGGCATACCCAATGTTAAATTCGTCAGCACACCGGCTCGCGCCAGACTCGAATTAAAGTCATCGTAGACTGGTTTTATTTTATTCACTACATATTGATTAAATGCATTCAACAAAGCCATTTTTACAGCGACCGAAACTTCGAGTGTATCAATCGATATGAGAAATGCTTCGCATATGTGCTTAGGGCCTCCCGGTAATGCTGCACTCCTTTCACCAAGTTTGGTGCCACCATTAACTACGGCAAGCCGTTGGTTAAGGGCATAAAGTTCTTCAGAAAAGTTATTCTGAGCACCGGTGACTATATTGGTAATAACAACAGTGATTTCAAAATCGTCTTTATCAACCAGGGAAAGCTGGCCTAATTTGTGAGCAGATTTCCCTTTTTCTTTATTTTCAATTTGCCCTTGATCAAATTTTTGGAACCCTTCCGCCAATGCGTGAAAAAAATCCTGTTCGACAGTCAATCGACGAATTTGAATCTCCTGGATAGTTTCAAATACGGTGGTACGTGAAGCATCGCTCTCCGCATTGTCAGCGATTTTCATTAGAACTTCGTCAGTTTGATCGAGCATCTCTTTGTATAAAGTTGCAATATTTTTTGCAACTCTATCCCGACAACCGTGCATCAAGTCACGAAAGCGTGGCAAAGTCCCTCGATGTGAAGTTTTATTTGTAGTGGAATCCGAAACCATAATATTGACAATGAATATAAGGAATGTTTGTGAGCCCTATCTGATAAAGCACTCATTATTGATTTATACAAGAATTAATTATATAGGAAATTCGTGAAAACGTCAGAATCACCGAAAGAATAAATAAATTGCCTAGCAGCCTACCCACTAAACCACAACTAACTAGTCCAGGTATTCTCCTTGGATTAATCATTGAGCGTAGCAATTATTAAAAATTTTCGACATAATCAAACAGAATTCAATTTTACCTGTCGGCCTGATTACGCCCGTTTAAACCAAAATGTCCAGAATTAAGACGCTATTGCAACGTTGGTCGACCAGAAAAATTAATTCTGGGGTTAACCAACAGAATGCAAATCGGGATACCAAACAACCACAGAATGCAGACATCAACCGCCCCGAAGGGAATCTTAATAACAGGCCGACCGAATTGGTTTCTCAGGATAAGATCGAATCGGTTGTTCTCCAAAAATTATTTTCGAATCAACGATTCAATTCACTGGACGGTCTGAACGAGTATGATGACGATTTCACCTCCTTTTCACCCTTGGGCAAATTGATCACACACGAAATGAAACGGGCGCTGGCATACACAGCCAAGCCGACGACAAATCCAGGCAACCAGGCCGACGACAAAGAATCTGACCAGGAACCCTTAAATTCCAAAGAAAATGAAATTTGCCATCAAGCTATCGAACTCGAATCTGATATTGCTTCGAATCATGATTAAGCCTGGATTTACCTGTCTTTTCTAGTCGTGAAAGATCTGAGCTCTAAACCCAACAAGGTTCAAAAAACACTGCAGGAAATCAGCTTTCAGAATACGGCTCCAGGCATCCGCTACACCTCAGAAGGCCATTGTCTAATTATTTCCAAATCCGCAGACCTTATCGCGGTTATCGATTGGCTGCCTTCATCGCTAGAATATTGCGTTGTACTCAATGACCCCTGCCCGATCACACTCGCCGAAATACTGACTCATCAGGTTATTCCCTACTTTGACAACATAAAAGAGTTTCGGATTGAAGGCTTTCTGGGAAACTTCAATATGGAGATTCTCCAGAACTCTAATTTTGTCAATATCTCCAGCCTGATGAATCCTGCACCCGCAAAATTCGATCTTATTCTCGATTTAGCACTTCCTGCCACAATTTCACAAACAATACCTCCTCCAGGCTATTTCAATTGTTCGGTTAAAGACACCCAGAGTCAATCGGTGATTGCGCAACTTGCCGATTGGGTGGGGGAATTTGAGAAGCCCAGGTTTTTCAGTTTCACCGCCGGTCTGTGTGCACACCAAAATTCATCGATAATTGGCTGCGAACAATGCCTGTCAGCCTGCGCTGCAGAAGCCATTCAGTCACAAGCTGGAAAAATTCAGATTGACCCTTACTTGTGCCAGGGTTGTGGAGATTGCGCATCTTCCTGTCCGTCCGGCGCAATTCGATATGCTTACCCTACCCCGAAAGAAACTTTGGAAAAGTTTCGTAAAATTATTCAGAATTTCATTGCTACCCATAAAAAACCACCCTCTATTTTGCTCCATGACTCAGGCAGCGGTAGTCAGTGGCTGGCAAATCACAGTTCTCAATTAGACAGTGAAATCCTCCCCTTTGAAGTGGAAACACTCGGCAGTGTCGGCCTGGAAATGTGGTTAGCCATGTTTGCATTCGGAGCCTCACGAGTTGTTTTACTGGATACTGGAGCGCTCAACCCTCAAACTGATTTCGTATTGACCCACCAACTACAATTCGCAAATGAAATTTTGAGTGGTATTGGATTTCCAGATGACAGGCTAGTACGTAGCAAAGGAGGAAGAGAAGATGATATATTCACATCGGCACACCCGACAGCGGTTGAGCCATCCTTCAGACCGGCTACTTTTTCCGGTATAGATGACAAACGTACGATTTTACGACTGTCTGTAAAGCACCTCGCCACGCATGCAGCTAGATTAACGGACACCATCCCGTTATCCGCAGGCGCACCCTTTGGTGAGATCATTGTGGATAGTCAGCGATGCACGCTGTGTATGTCTTGCGTGTCTGTTTGTCCGGAAGCCGCGCTGACCGATGGATACGACCAACCGAGACTGAGCTTTATTGAAGCAAATTGCGTGCAGTGTACTATCTGTAGTCAAGCCTGCCCGGAAAATGCCATTACACTGAACCCCAGATATATACTGGATACCACACATTCCAGAAAACCCAGAACATTACATCAGGAACAAGCATTCCATTGCATCGAGTGCGATAAACCCTTCGCCACTCAAAAAATGATCGACACAATTACTGAAAAACTGAAATCTCATTCAATGTTTCAGAACGATAACAAACGCCGTATTATGATGTGCGAAGAATGCCGAATTCGAAACCAGTTTGAAAATCCATTGACCAAAACATCAACACCCACCGACAGCTAAACTTTCAAATGCTTGTTCGTGAAGAAATTGAATGGCGCGCCAATACCTATAATTTACTGGCAGGCTTATTGAGTGCACCGCCAACTGACAAGGTTCTATCTACTCTTAGTCAAATTGGCGGGAAAAGTCCCGACCCGGCAAACAAACCTCTATCTGCAGCCTGGATCGCAGTAGCAAAATCAGCCCATTCGGCTACCAGCAAAGCCATCCACGACGAATATCAAACTCTGTTTATTGGCATTACACGAGGTGAAATCATCCCTTATGCATCCTGGTACGTGTCTGGATTTTTGATGGAAAAACCATTGGCTAATATACGCAGGGATCTGAATATAATGGGGATAAAACGTTGCAAAAACACACACGAGCCAGAAGATCACGTTGCTGCGTTGTTTGAAGTAATGACCTTATTAATCCAGGACAACAACGAGGCTCATATCGCTTTCTTTAAAAATCATATCGAACCCTGGATAAACCGACTCTTTCACGATATTGCCTATGCGCAATCGGCTGATTTTTATCGTTCGATTGCTCAACTGGGAATTGCTTTTATGACTCTGGAAAAGAACTTGTTGGAATTACATTGAATACTGCGTTCCCACCGCTTGAAATTCCTGAGTAGATTGGGATAGAGTACTCGAAAACAGACGATTCACTGCAATGTGCAGAAAAATACAGTAGCCCATGCTTCGTCAACTTTTATAATACAGTAGCCCTTGGTTCGTCAACTTTTACAATAAGGAGCGAGGTTTTAATAAAATGCGAAAGATTGACGCAGGATTATTGTTTGTCTTCAAGGCGTAGCAACAGGCGCATAGCAAGGCTACGCAAATGTTGCTACAACGCAGAAGACGGACAATAAGACCAGTCAGGATTCGTATATTATTGAATCCTCGCTCCTAAGGGTACGGCACCATTTTTTACAAGGATGACTCTATTTACAATTAAATATCATTGATTTGCACTTTTTGTGATAAATATATTTAATAGCCACATTATCACTTTAGACCGTGTGTAACAGAAACCTGAGCATAAGGGCCTAGTATGAAAAATTCGACACATCCCAATGGCAGTCAAACCCGACGAGGATTTATTCATAAAACTCTGGTTTTTTTTACAGGTGCATTGACAACTGCAGCCTATGCAAAAACTGAATCGGTAGAAAATCCAACGCAGCAATCAAAACCACCAGAAAACATTCCGGATAAAGGTTACCATTTAACGGAACATATTCAGAAATATTACGACAAGACCCGAGTTTAGAGACACACTATTCACATTTAATCAAATCCAAAATAAATCAAGGTTAAATAATGAAACATATAAAACGTGTTTCCTCAACCCATACGGCTCAACCAGATACCACAGATATTGCCCCTTTCACCGTAGATAGACGATCATTCCTGCGGAACTCCGGATTAGCTCTGGGTGCGAGCGCTGTCGCGGGATCGTTTCCATTAACCATGATGGAAAAAGCAGAGGCAAACCCCGCTTCTGTAGCTAATAAGGACACAACAACAGAAGTACGCAGTGTTTGTTCGCATTGCTCAGTAGGCTGCGGCATCATCGCGGAGGTTCAAAACGGTGTCTGGATCGGTCAGGAACCGGCTTTTGATCATCCATTCAATCTCGGAGCCCATTGTGCTAAAGGCGCTTCTGTGCGTGAACACGGTCACGGCGACCGCAGGCTCAAATACCCAATGAAGCAAGTAAGCGGAAAGTGGCAGCGTATCTCCTGGGATCAGGCAATCGAAGAGATAGGCTCTAAACTAAGCTCTATTCGTGATCAGTCCGGTCCGGATTCGGTTTATTGGCTGGGTTCATCAAAACACAACAACGAGCAAGCTTATTTATTCAGAAAATTTGCGGCACTCTGGGGCTCCAACAATATTGATCACCAGGCGCGGATTTGTCATTCGACTACAGTTGCCGGGGTAGCCAATACCTGGGGTTACGGAGCCATGACAAATTCCTACAATGATATCCACAATTCCAAAGCAATTTTGATTATTGGAGGAAATCCAGCGGAAGCCCACCCAATATCGATGCAGCATATCTTTCGCGCCAAAGAAAATGGCGCTCCGATCATTGTCATCGACCCGCGCTATACGCGAACAGCGGCGCATGCGAACCAGCATATTCGCCTGAGACCGGGAACCGATGTACCTTTCATCTGGGGAATGCTGTGGCACGTATTCAAAAACGGGTGGGAGGATAAAGAATTTATCAGACAACGCGTCTATGGCATGCAGAAGATACGCCAGGAAGTCGCAAAATGGACGCCTGCTGAAGTCGAAAAAGTAACCGGGGTAGCAGAAGCCGAAGTATACCTTGCGACTAAAACCATGGCTGACAACCGGCCTGGAACCTTTATCTGGTGTATGGGAGGTACTCAACATACCATCGGTAATAACAATACCCGCGCCTATTGCATCTTCCAGCTTGCTTTGGGAAATATGGGGGTCGCTGGTGGTGGCACCAATATATTCAGAGGCCATGACAACGTACAGGGAGCGACCGATCTCGGACCCAATACGCATACTCTACCTGGTTATTACGGATTATCGGAGAACGCCTGGAAGCATTGGGCAAAAGTCTGGGATATCGACTTTGACTGGCTGGCAGCACGCTTCGATCAGGGAACTTATGACGACGGAACGGGCAGCACAAAAAAACCAATGTTCATGAACGGCATTCCTGTATCTCGCTGGATCGACGGTGTGTTGGAAGATAAATCGAATATCTCGCAAAAAGATAATTTGAAAGCCATGGTTTTCTGGGGGCACGCAGCCAATAGCCAGGTTCGCGCTCCGGAGATGAAAAAAGCCATGGAACAACTGGACATACTGGTTGTTGTTGACCCCTACCCATCTAACGCTGCGGTTCTCCATGACCGCACCGAAAACACCTATCTGTTACCTGCATCCACCCAGTTTGAAACCCACGGTTCTTTAACATCGTCCAACCGTTCACTGCAATGGCGTGATCGGGTTATAGAACCCTTGTTCGAGTCTTTACCTGACCACATTATTCTCTACAAATTCGCCCGAGAATTTGGCTTTGCCGATGCTCTGACAAAGAATATTAAAGTCGAGAACGACGAGCCGTCGATTGAAGATATCACTCGTGAATTCAATCGTGGCGCATGGACGATAGGCTACACCGGTCAATCACCTGAACGTTTGAAATTACACCAGCAAAACTGGCATACATTTGATACCACCACACTTATGGCCAAAGGCGGACCCTGCGATGGCGAATACTTTGGACTGCCCTGGCCGTGTTGGGGCAACGAACAATCCGGTCACCCAGGAACCCCGCTACTGTACGACCTGAGCAAACCCGTGGCGAAAGGTGGTTTACCGTTTCGAGCCCGCTTCGGCGTAGAACGTGATGGCATCTCTTTACTGGCCGAAGATTCATGGTCTGAAGGTTCAGAAATTAAAAATGGGTACCCCGAATTCAGCGCAGAACTACTCAAACAACTCGGTTGGTGGGATGATCTGAGCGAACAGGAAAAACTACAGGCCGAGGGTAAGAACTGGAAAACCGATCTGTCCGGTGGCATACAGAGAGTGGCCATTCAGCGGGGATGTGCACCTTTCGGTAACGCCAAGGCCCGATGTATTGTTTGGCAGTTTCCTGACCCTGTACCCATTCATCGGGAACCACTCTACAGCAACCGTCGGGATTTGGTTAAAAGCTTTCCAACCTACGAGGATCGCAAACGCTTCTATCGCTTACCGACACGGTATCAGTCAATACAGGCGACTGACTTCAGCAAAGAATATCCATTGACCATGACCAGCGGTCGACTTGTTGAGTATGAAGGTGGCGGCGATGAAACCCGTTCAAACCCCTGGCTGGCAGAGCTGCAACAGGATATGTTTGTAGAAATTAATCCGGTTGACGCCAACAATGCCGGAGTGCGGCATGGTCTGCCGGTGTGGGTCGAAGGACCCGAAAAGGGAAAAATTAGGGTTATGGCCTTTGTCACTGAACGTGTCGCTCCGGGGGTCGTATTCATGCCGTTTCATTTTGCAGGACAATTCCAGGGCAAGGATCTTCGCGATAAATATCCCGAACACTGTGACCCCTACATATTGGGTGAATCCTGTAACACCGTTTTCACCTATGGCTATGATTCTGTCACTGCCATGCAGGAAACAAAAGTTTCATTGTGTCGCCTTCGCAAAGTATAACAACAGGAGACTTAACAGATGGCTAGAATGAAATTTTTATGCGACGAAGAACGCTGTATAGAATGCAACGCCTGCATCACTGCCTGTAAAAATGAACACGAAGTCCCCTGGGGGATCAATCGACGACGCGTTATCACCCTGAACGATGGCGAGCCGGGTGAGAAATCAATATCAGTCGCGTGCATGCATTGTTCGGATGCTCCCTGCGCAGCGGTTTGTCCCGTGGATTGCTTTTATACCACCGAGGACGGAGTGGTGTTGCACGATAAAGACTTGTGTATTGGTTGCGGCTATTGCTTCTACGCCTGCCCATTCGGCGCACCACAATACCCCCAGAACGGGACTTTTGGAGCACGCGGAAAAATGGACAAATGCACATTCTGTGCGGGTGGCCCGGAAACTGACCATTCTCAGGAAGAATTCGAAAAATACGGAAGAAACAGATTAGCTGAAGGAAAGCTGCCGCTGTGCGCCGAAATGTGTTCGACTAAAGCTCTGCTGGCGGGCGACGGCGATATAGTCGCTGATTTGTTTCGAGAACGCGTGGTACGACGGGTAGACAACAGTACAGCGAATGATCAATCCCCTACAAGCGGTGCGTGGGGATGGGGAACCGCCTACAAGGATTGAATCATGACTTCGAAAAAATATGGTTTGGTACTATTTGCTTGCTTATGCCTTGGATTATCCGCCTGCTATGACGAACTCAAAGTCACACTCTACGAACCTCATGTGTATAAAGGAAAAGCTGATGTCCACGAGAGCGATGCAACCACAAGAGCCAACCAGCTACAGTCACGTTTCCATCTTGTACAGGCTGATCGGTAATCGGATGAACGTACGTTTGACCCATGAATCATTAGTCACACTGTAAGATTGTGACTCGTAAAAAACAAATAGGCCACAAATCCATATTGCGGATAATTGCTGCCTGCCTCTTAGTATCCACCATTTTATTTTTTACACCTGTGGCCGATTTATTGCTACCGGATGTCTCTGCAGCAAGTGATAGTAACCCCATTGCGGATATCTGGCGGCAGGTACGCGAGGGACAACCTGGATATACCGCTGTTTCTGGTCAGGAAACTGATGTTCTAATCGAGGGTTCAGGTGAAAACTGGCGTCAACTAAGAAACGGACCGCTCGCGACCTTAAGTGCTTGGTTACAAGGCATAACGGTCTTGGCTTTGACACTATTTTTTCTCGTCCGCGGAAAAGTCCGGCTAACCGAAAAAAAAACCGGGCAGATGGTACACCGCTGGAGCCTGACTGAAAGACTTTTGCACTGGTACACTGCAATACTGTTCATTATGTTATCCATAACCGGATTAAGTCTTTTATATGGTCGAGCTGTATTAATACCTTTTATCGGCCATGAATCGTTTGCGCTCTACGCGCAAATAGCAAAACAATTCCACAACTTTGGCGGATTAATGTTCATCGCCGGACTGTTCATGATGATTGTTCTATGGCTAAAAGATAATCTGCCAAACCGTCTCGACATCGAATGGTTTAAAGCTTTCGGTGGCATGATAGGCGACCATCATCCTTCAGCGGAACGTATGAACGGCGGTGAAAAAGCCTGGTTCTGGCTATTATGCTTTGCCGGTATCGGCGTGGTGACAACCGGCCTCCTGCTTGATTTTCCAAATATTGGCCTGAACCGCTTACCCATGCAAATTAGCCATCTGATCCATGTCAGTTTAGCCGTCGTGCTCATAGTAGGATCACTCGGCCATATTTACATCGGTACCATTGGAACCGAGGGCGCTTTCGAAGGCATGATTTCAGGCAAAGTCGACAGCAGTTGGGCGAAGCAGCATCATGATTTGTGGTATGAAGAGATTGTTGATAATTCTAAAATCAAGACCAGCGACAGTCCTTTGAGTAGTACAGTACCCAAGCGAGATCGGGGTATTTGATAACCATTGCCAGGTAGAACTCAATACCGAACCCAGCGGACTGGCAACCGCGTTGTCTCCCCGGTTCAACACATGAGTATAAATTTGCGTAGTACGAACATCTTTGTGACCGAGTTGTTCCTGTACAGTACGGATATCCATGCCACGCTCTAGCAAATGGGTGGCAAAGGAATGACGTAAAGTGTGAAAACAGGCAGGCTTGGTGATATGTGCTTTTCTTATTGCGATTTTGACAGCTCGTTGCATAGAACTTTCATCAAAATGATGTCTGCGCATAATACCAGAACGAGTATCAACACTCCGCTTTCGTGCTGGAAAAACGTATTGCCATCCCCATTCCTTCTGGTAGCGAGCCATATGAGGTGAAATTACCATTATGTGCGGTACAAACAGATGAAGACACAAAGCAAAGAATTCCGTGCATAGGCATTCAAATTGAAAAAGCAGACAACGGTGTATTCATTGGGGTTCGTTACCTTGATGGTGGTAACGGTGTTGGCACGTCAGAAGACATTGGGCTATATGAGGAGCCAAATGAAGAATTTGGCTTATAACAAGGCGCTCGTTCGGACGCAAACTACGCTGCGCTCCGTTTGCGCCGCACAGCTTGGTCGTTAGAGCCCTAGAAACAATTGGAGAAATATCGATATGAATCTAAAGCAAATCGAAGATGAAGCTCTGCACCTTACTGAGGATGAACGCGCGGAGTTAGCACAAAAATTACTGCTAAGTCTTTATTCACCATCAGACGGTGAAATCGAGGATGATTGGCTTCGAGAAGCACAGAACAGAGCTAAAGAACTTGATGATGGTCTTGTTCAGCCAGCACCAGCAGAGGAAGTACGGAGGAAAGCGCAGGCTCTCCTAAGGTGACATATTACTTTCACCCCGCAGCGGAGGCAGAACACCTTGAATCGGTAGCCTATTTTGAAACAAAACGGCCAGGACTGGGTGCTACTTACTTGGCCGAATTCGAGAAAATTCTTGTTGAAGTTTGTAAATCACCACTCAGGTATCCGATAGAATTGAAGCCTGACATACGCCAAAGAGGAATGAAGAAGTTTCCATTTACTATTCTATATCGCCTTATTCCAGGGATTGTTTTATTTATCTCCCCATTTCTTTGCGAGATGAATTGACTGCGTTGCTTTATTTGGGAGTGGGACGTAACAGAGGGGAACGGGTCGTGAGACCCTGACCTACCCGGTGTTTAAAGAAAATCTTTGTTTACTAATAGGACTAAATCATCTATAGTTTGTACATATGTACATCACTGGTGATATATGTACCTTACAATAGATACATCGGCTTTGATCGCAGTTATTGGAAACGAAGAGTCAAAAAATACAATAATAGAAATCACAGAAAATTATTCTCTGTATGCCCCTGTTTCAGTCCACTGGGAAATTGGCAATGCATTTTCTGCCATGTTTAAAAGGCAAAAAACGGACTTAGTGCTTACGAAGCTTGCACTGAAAGCTTATCAAGAAATTCCTATAAAATTTATTGATGTTCCGTTAGAACAAGCCTTGGAGTTATCATATAATCAAAAAATATATGCGTATGATGCTTACCTTATTCAGTGTGCGCAACAGACAAGTACTGCATTATTAACACTAGATAAAAGGCTAAAGGCCGTAGCAAAAAACATTGGAATTCAAGTTTTAGAGGTCGAAAAATGAAAGAATATAGTTTTACAGAAGCTCGGCAACACTTTGCATCCATATTGGATGAAGCTAGAAAAGAAGGTGTTGTTTGCGTAAAAAAAAGAGATGGGGAGTCATTTTACATCAAACCAGCGATACCAAAAAAATCACCTTTGGATATTAAGGGTGTTAATCTTGGAATATCTTCTAATGAGGTAGTTGATATTATTAGAGAAGGAAGAGAAGATCGCCGTTATTTTTAGAAATATTAGTGTTCCAAAACATAACCTTATTCGTTATGCGCTGTAGTGGTAGCGAAGTTGAGCGATAAGAAGAGTATCAGATTGATGTTTGTAAACGATTCTATGTTCATCGTTAATGCGCCGAGACCAGTAGCCTGAGAGTCCATGTTTTAATGGTTCAGGCTTACCTATACCCTCGTACGGTGAGCGTTGTATGTCTTTGATAAGAGTATTAATTCGTTTCAGTGTTTTTTTATCCGTGGATTGCCAGTACAGGTAATGCTCCCAAGCGATGGATGAGAAAGTCAGCTTCATTCAATGAGTTCTCTTTCGGTGCCATTACCGGCATCAAGTTCAGCGATGGATTCTAATAGTTGTTTGGCATTTGCAGGCGAACGAAGTAAATATGTTGTTTCTTCCATTGCTTGGTAATCTTCGAGGGACATCATAACCACCGGCGACTCACTTTTACGGGTTATGATTACGGGGGCGTGATCATTGCAAACCTTTGCCATTGTGCGGGCAAGGTTAGCGCGGGCAGCAGTATAGCTAATGGCATCCATAATAACTCCAAAACGTGCATGTACGGTAATAAGTACCATAAGTATAATTGCACATAACAAGTGCGTCAACGCTGACCGTTTTATCCGTCACTTCGTTCTGGGTAAAACGGCTGGTTATGCAAATCGTTATATTTTTCTGAATACAATAGGCAGACATTATGCTACAGTTGTTCTATGAAAAGTTACAATTGGAATCGAGAGAAGAATGAAATTCTGAAAGTAGAACGAGGAGTTTCATTCGAAGAAATTGTCTTCCATATTGGAAATGGTGATGAACTGGATGTATACCGACATCCAAATTATTCACGTTATCCAAATCAAATGATTTCCGTTGTAATGGTTAAAGATTATGTTTATCTGGTTCCCTATGTAGAATCAGAAAATGAAATATTTTTAAAAACAATCATACCTAGCCGTAAGGCAACGAAAAAATATATCGGAGAATAATTATGGTTAAATACAAGTTAGATGAAGAGGAGCAAGAAATTCTAAACGCATTTGAGTCTGGAAAGCTCAAATCTGTTCCAAATGTAAAAGATGAAATAGAAAAGCATAGGCAAATTGCAACAGCTACATTTAAAAAAGATAAAAGGATTAATATTCGTATTGCTAATCGTGATCTTTCTGAGCTTCAAAAGTTAGCTTTGGTTGAGGGAATTCCTTATCAAACATTTATAACCAGTATTTTGCATAAATTTGCAGATGGTAAATACATAGAAAAACAGCATTAATAGGCAGTGCTTTCCAGTAAAAATATAACGAATAAGGTTATATCCCGCGCAGCCCCAATATGAACCGTTTGCTGGACAACACTCTCAATTTTTATTCGGTTTGAAAAACATTAATAATTTGCTTTGTAAGCTTTCCACCAATCATGTGATCATGTGCCTAGCGCGCTGACCACCTTTCTGCCCGCAACACTCAAGATCCACGTACCGATGCGAAATTGCCCAACGATCATTACCTGCGCACCAGCATCCGGCCACGGAAAAACAACGATTACCGCAGCCATCGCGCGTTATCACAAAAACCAGGGTAAAGTTGTTCGAGTGTTTAAAGTCGGGCCGGACTACATCGACCCGACCATTCTGTCTCGGGCCAGTGGTCACCCAGTGTATCAACTGGATCTATGGATGACCGGCGAGAACCAATGCCGCTCGTTACTCTATGAGGCTGCGGCTGATGCCGATTTAATCATAATTGAAGGCGTAATGGGCTTGTTTGACGGTACGCCCTCGTGCGCAGATCTAGCCAGCAAACTGAGTATTCCACTCGTCTTGATTATTGATGCTCGCGCCATGGCACAAACTTTTGGCGCAATTGTTGTGGGTCTGACTGAGTTTCGCCCAAGCCTTGCTTTTTTCGGCGTAATTGCGAACAATGTTGCCAGTCAACATCACGAGCAATTATTAACCAGCAACCTGCCCAACAATATTGCGTATCTCGGCTCAGTCCATAAAAACCCCAAGCTAAATTTTCCCCAACGGCACCTGGGCCTGGTTGAAGCCAAAGATGTCGAAAATATCGAACAACATCTGGATGAGGCCGCAGTAGCAATCAGCTCAACAAGGCTGACAAAATTACCGCCGACTGTAAGTTTGCATCCACCTGTTGAACAATTCATTCCGAAACTATTAGACAGCGTAACCATCGGTATTGCTAAAGATGCAGCTTTTTCATTTATTTATCCGGCAAATATAGCGTGTCTGCAAAAAATGGGCGCTAACTTAAAATATTTTTCCCCCATAAACGACACCCAACTGCCAGAAATTGACGCCCTTTATTTGCCCGGAGGCTACCCCGAACTTCATATGAATGAACTGCAGGCAAATCTGACAATGACCCAGGCAATCAAAACACATGCAGAATCCGGAAAAACGATACTTGCAGAATGTGGTGGCATGCTTTATCTAATGGACAGTTTGACTGATAGCAATAATAACAGCGCCAATTTATGCGGCATACTGCCTGGAAAAGCGCGCATGCAATCCCACCTGGTAAAACTGGGTATGCAATATCTGGACACAGATACAGGACAACTGCGAGGTCATACCTTCCATCATTCTGCACTGCACTGTCGCCTGTTACCCTGGTCTTATGCATGTAGACAAAACTCAAGCCATAAAGGCGAAATCATTTATCGCAAAGATAAGGTTTTCGCGTCTTACGTACACTGGTATTTCAGCTCACACCCGGAATTTGTTGCGACATTATTCCTGGCTATACCTTTAACTCATGTCGAAAACCATTCTAATAATCAATTAATTAAACACTAAATCATGGGTCGTTATCGTCCACCGTTACCTGCTGCATCACCGTACATAAGTAAACAAGGATTCGAAACATTAGAGCTTGAACTCAAGCAATTGTGGTCAAAACGAGCCTTAGTGACCGAAGCTTTAGCTGCGGCAGCAGCCGAAGGGGATCGTTCAGAAAACGCTGAATATATATACCGAAAAAAAGAACTGCGAGAAATTGACAGACGAATTCGCTATTTACAAAAACGCATACCCTTATTGAAAATCGTCAGCGAACACCCGGATAATTCGACAAAAGTATATTTTGGAGCATGGATAGAACTTGAAGACGATAATGGCAACAAATTCACTTACAGAATCGTAGGTAGCGATGAAATCAACCTTAAAAAAGGCTGGATTAGTATAGATTCACCTATGTCTAAATCTCTTCTCAATAAATCACTGGGCGACGATATTATCGTTGCGACACCTAATGGAGATGTTTGCTATTGTATTGATACAATCAGCTACAAGGCTGTCCAAGAATAGAATTCATTCAGAGAAACAGCCATTTTGGAAACTTTTTGATCAAGAGGTACGATGTGGAACAGGAATTTTCTCGCGGATTCCGTTACATTCCACCCAGACTACAGAATGTCAGGTAACCTATGCGATTTAACGCAATTCGTGGCCACTCGTCAACAAACAACATTCTACAAACTAAACAACCCTGTCCGCTAAGGCAGTCAATATGATTTTTGCATCCAATTGCGGTTTTCTAGACAATTCACACAACTCTCTACGCCAATTTCTCGACCCGGGTTGACCATGATAAAGACCGATTATATGCCGAGTAATAGCCGACATTAAAATCCCGGCATCCATCTGTTGCTGAATATAGGGTATATATCTCCGCAATATTTCTACACGTTCCGGTATCGGATGAGAGTCCGCATAAAAACGGCAGTCAACCTCTGCCAACAGATACGGATTTTTGTATGCTTCGCGACCCACCATAACTCCGTCCACATGCTGCAAATGGTCTTCAGCCTGACGCCATTGAGCAATCCCTCCATTCAGCACAATATTGAGTAAGGGAAAACTCTGCTTCAATTGATAGACTCTATCATAATGCAATGGTGGAATTGATCGGTTTTCTTTAGGCGACAGCCCATTCAGGATTGCCTTCCTGGCATGAATAATAAAAGTTTTGCATCCCGACTCAGCAACAATACTAACAAATCGGTGCAAATCCTCAAATGAGTCCATGTCATCGATTCCGATTCGTGTCTTAACCGTAACTGGTATATCCACTGCATCGGACATGGCATTAATGCAGTCACCCACCCGTTCCGGAACCGCCATCAGACAAGCACCTATTTTGCCTTTCTGGACTCGACTGCTGGGACAACCCACATTAAGATTCACCTCATCGTAACCATAATCCGCAACCATACAAGCAGACTGAGCCAAATCTTTGGGATCGCTGCCACCGAGTTGGGCAGCCAACGGACGTTCTATTGAATCATATCGCAAAAACCGCTCATGGGTGCCGTACAGCAACGCGCCGGTAGAAATCATTTCTGTATACAGCAATACCCGACGAGAAATTAAACGAAGAAAGTATCGGAAATGACGATCCGTACACTCCATCATGGGAGCGATTGAAAGCGGGTTAAGCAGAATCTTACTCAGTAGTACTCTGACTGTGGTTTGCCGAGCAATTCTTTGCTGGAATAGCGAAAACCTTCCAGGCGTTTAATACTATAACAACTATGCATCCATACTCCACTCACCACTACCAGCATGAGTCCCCAGGATGCCATACTAATATAGAAAAGGGTTTTCATCTGTGAAATTTCGCGACCAATCTGTTCAGCATCGAACATTCTTGGCACCGAATCCGATGGCGATTTCTGTAACCCGGAGTCAAAAACACTCAATGAATCGATGGAGTTTTGCAATGCATAGGTTTTCAATACTTTAAGGTCAGATTTTAATTCCTGAATGGCCACCAGGTCGGACTTCGATATCATCCCATCCAGCAGGCTTTTTTCCAATTGATTCACTTTAATTTGGATCGATTCAGTAATCAGCGAACCCACCTGGCTTTTCAATATTCTAATCTCATCAAGCACAACTGATTCATCCGACACTTTGCCAACAGTACCAGCATCCTCTCGCACCCCAGGATTAACTTCACTCAAATACGGCAGTAAAACAAACAACATTGAAAAACAAAACAAAACGGCCACCAGAATAAAGAATAACCAACGGCCCATTAAACGCTGCTGCTGCTGCAATACGTACACAGTTTCAATCATCGGCTGTTCGCGCCCAGGCACGTAAGGATGACTATATTTTTTGGTTTCGTGATCCATATTATTCCCCCCCATGCAGCCAATACACAGCGGAATTACCCGTAGCTATAGCAATATCTAAAAAGCAGTGTGGATCGTGAACTATGACAGATCTAAAACTAAGGGTCAATCCAGACATCGAGATTGGCGCATCAACCGTTTCATTTCCCTAACTGCTTCTGACAATCCGGAGAACACCGCCTGGGCAACAATGGAATGGCCTATATTCAATTCTACAACCTCTGGAATCTGACTGATCAGTTCAACGTTCGAATAACTCAATCCATGACCTGCATTGACTTGTAACCCAGCCCCATGCGCATACCCTGATGCCTCCTGAATGCGCATTAGTTCACGCAAACGTTGCCGATCATCCTTTGCGTCGGCATAGCTCCCGGTATGAAGCTCGACAACCGGAGCACCCGCCTCAATTGCAGCGTCTATCTGAAATTTTTCCGGATCAATAAACAAAGACACCTTACAACCGGCAGCCATTAACTCCTGACAAGCTGCAGCAACCTGATCGAAGCGAGCACGCACATCCAAGCCACCTTCAGTAGTCAGTTCTTCCCGCTTTTCCGGAACCAAACAGCATGCATCCGGCTTCACTTTCTTTGCGATAGCAATCATTTCATCGGTAACCGCCATCTCCAGGTTAAGACGCGTATGGATCATATCTTTCAATAAATAGATATCCCGATCCTGAATATGACGCCGGTCTTCTCTTAAATGCGCTGTAATCCCATCGGCACCCGCCTGCTCAGAAAGCAAAGCCGCCTGCACGGGCTCGGGATACCGGGTCCCCCTAGCCTGACGAAGTGTCGCAACATGGTCAATATTGACACCAAGAAGGATTAACGAATGCTCCGAAAAGTCTGATTGGGTCTCTTTATTCATTTCTATTCCTTAGCTTATTAGTTCAGCCTCATCGGCATAAAACCAGTGCGACATTGTTTTTATCCGAATCTCTACTCTGCATGTTCAGTAATTAAACGGTAAATCCCTGATAGTTCTGCAATACCAACCCGGCTAGTTCTGCTGCAACACTCCAGACGCAGCATAATAAAAGCCAAAAGATTGGGTTCACTTTTAATTTTGTACTGCGGGTAATCAGAGTTATTTAATTACAATGAAAATGACACGAGATTCTCTTTCCCAACGATGCATCACGCCGAATCTATATTGGACTGGAACAGACTACGACTCAACAATGGTTTACCATTCAGATGAGAATCAATAACGGTTCTCATCAGTTGTTTGGCTTCGCGCAAAGTCAGCTTGTCAACCAAATTACGCTCACGTAAACCGATTAGCGTCGCACCATGAATCGCATTTTTAGCCGACTTAACTTCTACCGGACCCTGACCAATCAGGTAGTTATACAGTTTTCCAGGTTCAATACAACAACCGCTATCAAGTTCAACATCAAGTTGCAGGCCGAAGCCAACCTCTTCCAATAACGATACTTCAAAATACCTCAGACATCGCTCCATTTGCTCCTCATCGCGCAAATTCAGTAAGGTTGCAGCGTAATACGAAAACAGATTCTTATGAGGATCGTGATGGTGTAGAAATCGCACCAGCAATTCATTTAAATAAAAACCACAATACAAGCTCCTGCCGCCTAACTGAATGGCCGGCGGAATTATTTCGGCAGCCGTCAAGGTTTGTAGCTGCGACCGCCCCATCCATGATAAACGCAGGGGGCTAAAGGGTTGCAAAACTGCAGACATAGCCGATTTTGCTTTACGGACTCCTTTCGCCAGCAGCGATACTTTACCGTAATCGCGGCTAAATACCTCCATCAATACACTGGTTTCCCGGTAGGGTCGACGATGAATCACAAAAGCACTTTGTAATAACACCCGCTTGCTATCAGGCATATCTAACTAAATATTTGTCTGGCGGGCCGTTCGAAAATAATCAGCCGCCTGCTCCACCGATCATGCAACACTTGACCGTCAATCATAACCAAGGCTTTGCAGGATTCGCTCACTATCTGACCAACCTTTTTTGACTTTCACCCAACATTGCAGAAAAACTTTTTTATCCAACATACGCTCAAGATCTTCTCGAGCCTGTTGTCCAACCGTTTTCAATACCGCGCCTTTTTTTCCGACTACAATGGCTTTTTGAGACTCGCTTTCAATCCAGATAATCGCATTAATTTTGACCAGAGCTGCTTCATCAATATACTGTTCTATTTCAACAGTAATCGCATAAGGTAATTCTTTGGCCAAACGCCGGATCAACTTTTCACGAATAATTTCCGCCGCGAAAAAACGTTCTGGCCGATCAGATATTTGATCTCCGGGATACATCATTTCACCCTCAGGTAAGGCAGACATTATATGTTGTTCCAACTCCTCCAGATTGATTTTTCGTAGTGCAGATATCGGTATAATCGAAGCAAAAGTATAACGACGGCTGACTTCTTCAAGAAAGGGTAAACAGGTCTCTTTATTGGCTACCCGATCAATTTTATTGATCACAAATATTACCGGGACATCGATTGATTTCAACATAGCAAAAATCGACTCGTCGTATTCATGCCACTGTACAATATCGGTCACCCACACAACTACATCGACACCAACCAGAGTCGTAGTCGCTGTTCGATTCAGATAGCGATTCAGGGCCTTTTTTTCAGACTTATGCATGCCCGGCGTATCAACATAAACAGCCTGCCCCAATTCCGTGGTTTTTATTCCTAAAATTCTGTGGCGGGTGGTTTGAGGCTTTCGTGAAGTAATACTTATTTTTTGCCCAAGCAAATGATTCAGTAGAGTCGATTTACCGACATTGGGTCGGCCGATAAAGGCAATAGTTCCACATTTCATAGGTTGGTTTCAGGAATTAAACAGAGAGGCTGCAATTAGATTTCACAATTGCGCGATTGTAGCAGGCACTTCGCCAAGGTTGTATTGACGGAGTATTAGTACTCCTTCACACTTATATTGACGGTTATCTCAAGCCGACAAGTAGTCATTTGCGTCGTTGCACTCATTTGAATTAGCCCACTAGTCCTTCAATCGTGCGCCTAGCAACTGACCACTTCTCGACTCGTTCTACCCGCCAATATAAGTGTGAAGGAGTACTAGAATATAGAGGAAAACAACAAAACTCAAATGCAAGCCAGGCAGACAGCCTGACGAAACACTATTGAATACAGATACTTTTCTGATTTTCCTGCGAAACAAAATCCGACAGAGGTGAGGGAACGTGAATGCCATATCCTTGCGCATAATCCACGCCGATTTTACGCAATTCTGTCAAGATATTCTCATTTTCTACGAATTCTGCAATGGTTTTCAAACCCATTACATGGCCAATCTGATTAATCGATTCCACAAAAGCCCTGTCAACAGGATCTTTATGCACGTCTTTAACAAAATGGCCATCGATTTTTAGATAATCCACAGGCAAATTCTTCAGATAGGCAAATGAAGACAAGCCGCTTCCAAAATCATCCAAAGCAAAGGTGCAACCCTTATTTTTCAATGTCCTTATAAAATGCACCGCATTTTTTAGATGGGCAATCGCAGCGGTCTCAGTGATTTCGAAACAGATATTTTCCGTCGCAACTTCAAACTCTGATAACAATTCTAAAATTTCAGCGAGGTGTTCTTCCCCATCCAGGTAGGGACCGGAAAGATTGATACTGAATACCGGCATCTCATCTTTGAAAACCCTTTTCAGACTCACCAATGATCGGAACAATTCACGAATCACCCACCGATCAATCTGAGTCATCAGATTAAAACGCTCGGCTGCCGGAATAAATGCGCCAGGCGGAATGGATTTACCATCGCCATCCAACATTCGCACCAATATTTCGTAATGATCCCGATTACCCAAATGACTGAAAATGGGCGCAATTTTTTGCATATACAAACAAAATCGATCTTTATCCAACGCTTCCTGAATACGTGATATCCATCGCATTTCAAGCTGTTGGGTCGATACGTTGTCTTTTTCCGGCTGGTGAACGCATACCCGGTTTCTTCCGGAATCTTTTGCTGCATAACACGCTGAATCCGCCGCACTGAATATATCTTCCACCGAGCCACTCTCAGCCTCAAATACCACCAACCCGATACTGGCTCCAATTACAAAACTTTTGTCTTTCCATCCAAATCTGAATTGCTGAATTTTATCCCGAAGATTATTCGCTATTCTAAGGCCGTCTGTTTCATCACAAGTTCTAAGGACTACCCCAAACTCATCACCACCCAAACGGGCAACACAATCATCATCACGCAAACAGTCCTGCAGTGTATCTGACAACTGCCGCAATAGTTCGTCGCCTGCTGAATGCCCGCAAGTATCATTAACTACTTTAAACTGATCCAGATCAATATATAAAAAAACATGTTCTTTATCTGCCTTACGAGAACTTCCCAATAATTTATCCATCTGAAACTTAAGTTCCGTACGGTTCAAAAGACCGGTCAAATCATCATGCTTTGCCTGCCAGTTTATCTCAGCCGTAATACGCCTTGATTCCGTCACATCCCTAAAAACCAAAACCGAACCGAGTAATTCGTCATTCTTGCCGATTATCGGTGCAGCAGACTGGGTAATTGCGTGTTCAATTTTATGCCGGTCGACGAGCACTAAATCGGTATCATTTACCTGTTTTTTTTGATGATCCAAACAATATATTGCCGGATTAAAGTTCGCTTCACGGGTTTTCTCATCAACAACAGTGAAGATCTCAGAAATAGACTGCCCCCGAGCGCTTTGCAAATCCCATCCACATAACTGCTCCGCTACCGTGTTCATTGTCTGAATCAGACCGAGATTGTCCGTAGTGATCACGGCATCAGCTATCGATTGCAAAGTAACCAGAGCCTGCTCCTTTTCATGAATGAGCTGTTCAGTCAAATTTTCAAGTGATTTCGCCTGAGCCTGCAATTGATTGTCGCGGGTTACAGCGGCAGAAACATCAAAGATCTGGATCACACAGAAAATATCGCCAGACTCGTTGATTACTGGTTTTAAGATGGTATGTTGGCGAATCAGCGATTGCCCAGAACGAAATAAAGGCAATGGGTTCCGATTCAGAGTGTTAGAAATGACCGATACCTGACGTCGATTAATTGCGTTCGAGATCCCCCGGATCAGGCTGCCTTTTATATTATCGGGAAAAATCTCCTCAAATCGTTTAGTTAGAACCTCGGCTTCATCAATACTGGTGTATTTATGCATCCACCGATTCCACTGAACAACTCTGAGTTCCGAATTCAGAACGATCAGGCCAATATCACAAGCCTCGAAAATCGCCTCATAACTCGCTATTTCAATCGGATCCTTAAGAATAGGGACTAAAGAATCCTGTTTTTCTGGCTTTAGCATAACTGTAGGTTTGTGAAATAATCCTTGCTATGTCAGCTCGATCCCCATGTATTCATTAATGGAATCGAGAAAGGCACGGATCGAATCTATACTCATCAAAAAACTGACGTAACCATTAATTTCTCTTTCTTTCAGGTTAAATTCCATTTTCAGCAACAACAGAGTTTCAGATTTATCTGCAGTCTCACCATCCACACCAAACAGTGTTTCAATCTTTCCATTAAAATATTCAGGAACCTCGGTGTGAATCTGATTACCGAACATATCCGCAAGACTGCTTAGACAGGCATTGAGGATCACGTTACCAATTTCCGTCATACCCTCTTGCGCCATTTCACCAATTACTTCCACCGGCATCGATTCACCCAATACCGCTCTTACCAATTCCAGGCTTTTTTCTTCCGGGAAAAACAATAATGCCTTGCCCCAGATAGGCCCTTCAAAATCCTGATGAACAGCAGAGACTGAACTCGACACGCGGTCATTGAGAATCTGCGCAGCAACTTTGGGCGTCAGTAGCTCTATGTCGGGAATCGATAACTTGACTTCGTCATCAACCATTTCACTTAATGAAGAAGCGGCGGCACCCATACCGATATTAAGCAGTTCGATCATTGCATCTTTCTGATTTTCGTTTAACACAGCATCTTCTCCCAAGATGTTAAGCTATATAAGCAGAAATTTTTTCTTCGGTAATCGGCTTGGCGATAAAATCGATGCCCATGACCGCAGTCCTTCGTCGAATGCTGTCCTGAATATTTGCGGTCAATAGCACAATCTTGGCCGTTGGAAATTTAGGCCGGAGCGATTTAGCCACGTCGATACCGTTAATGCCTGGCATATTAAAATCCACCGTAATCACCTGGTAGCTACCGCTAGAGGCTTTATCCAATGCCTCTTCTCCGTTTGCTGCCTCATCAATAGTCCAGTCGGGATGCTCTTTAAGAATGAATTTTTGAATCATCATTCTAGACAGGCGACTGTCATCAATGACTAAGCAATTTGTATCGGGCATAGGGGTACTCCTTGTTCTCAAGATAATGGATAAGCAAACCGTAACCTGGAAGTATAGACTAAGCCGAAAAACTATCCGGCCAATTGGCCAACATCGACTATAAAGATTGAAAAGAGAGTTCTACTGTGAATACTCTGAGCGTAACTGCCCGCCCCTCTATGGGTGATCTGTTCCGGAAGACGCCGTAAATACATCCTTGTAGGCTTGGATGCGGCTTCCCTGCCGCATACACTTCCTCCACAGATCCCCCATAGAGGGCTGTTTCGATTAGG
>Ga0114932_10000215_pt1 | contig 68607 bp, 58 predicted proteins | sample 2SBtaG_2_FD_87286 | JGI IMG/M metagenome (GOLD analysis project Ga0114932, IMG submission 87286) | Deep subsurface microbial communities from Kolumbo volcano to uncover new lineages of life (NeLLi) - 2SBTROV12_ACTIVE470 metaG | ecosystem: Environmental > Aquatic > Marine > Volcanic ...
TCGAGGCCCACCTCTTCGCTCGTCTCCCGAACTGCAGCCTCAAGAGCTGTTTCGCCTGTGTCGATGCGCCCACCGGGAAGCGCCCACTGGCCGGGGTGGTCGTTGAGCCTCGAACCTCGGCGGGTCAGCAGCACGGCAGCCCCGCCCGCCGTGCCGTCGACGGCGCCGGTGATCCGATCGTCCTCCTCGATACCGGGGACATAGCTCAGCATGTCGAGACGGTCCTGGGCGGTGAACTGCGCGCCGTGGGGGTCGACCCCATGGGTCGCGGCGTCGCTGTCCAGAACGATGATGGCCACCGCTGCCCGGCGGAGGTCGGCACCGCCGTGCTCGCGAACGTCGTGCCGCTCGAGGTGGGTGGCCAAGCGGGTCCGGAGGTCGTCGTCGTACGCGACATCGTGCTCGGATCCGGCTGCTTCGTCGCTCGACATGCCAGCGAGTCTCTACAAAGCACCGGCGTCGGGCAACCGCGAGCTGGTTCACTGGACGTCATGAGCCTGATGGACACCGTGCGCACCGACATGACCGCTGCGATGAAGGCCAAGGATCGGGTCGTGCTCACGACCCTGCGTTCGATCATCGCCGCCGTTCAAGAAGCCGAGGTTGCAGGGTCGGAGGCCACCACCCTCGGCGACGCCGAGGTGGAAAAGGTCATCGCGGCCCAAGCCAAGCGCCGCGTCGAAGCCGCCGAGGCCTTCGATGCGGGCGGTCGGCCCGAGCAGGCTGCCGCTGAGCGAGCCGAGCTCGCCATTCTCGAGAAGTATCTGCCCGAACAGCTGTCTCCCGCTGATCTTGAAGCGCTCGTCCAACGGGTGCTGACCGAGGGTGGGTTCGAAGGAATGCAGTCGATGGGTGCCGCGATGAAGGCTGTCAATGCCGAGGTCGCCGGCCGCGCCGACGGACGAACCGTCGCGGATCTCGTCAAGTCTCGGCTCGGGTGAGGCCTGAGCCGAGACGATCTGCGTAGATTTGGCGCATGCCGCAGATCGTTCTCGTCGGGTTCTTGCAGGCCCAGAACTGCACGACCATCCCGGCCGCCTGGCGGCACCCCGATGCGCGTCACGACGTGACGAGCGTCGACTACTACCGCCACATCGCCCGGGTTCTCGAGGCGGGCAAGTTCGACCTCGGTTTCTTCGACGATCGCCTTGCGATGCCCGACATGTACGGCGGCGACCATCGGCACACCGTCGAGAACGGGATCCGGTGCGTCAAGCTCGACCCGGTCACGACCCTCACCGTGATGGGCATGGAGACCACTCACCTCGGGCTCGGTGCCACCTACTCGACGACCTACTACCAGCCGTTCCACGTGGCGAGGGTGTTCGCAACCCTCGACCACGTCACCGGCGGTCGCGCTGCGTGGAACGTGGTGACCTCGGTGAACGACAATGAGGCCCGGAACATGGGTCTCGATCAGGCGCCTGCCCACGACGTCCGATACGACCGGGCAGACGAGTTCATGGAGGTCGTGCACGGCCACTGGGACGCGTGGGAAGCCGACGCCATCGTCGCCGATCGATCCTCGGGCCTCTACGCCCACGGCGCCAAGGTGCACCGCCTCGATCATGCCGGTGACCACTACAGCTCGCGTGGGCCCTTCACGGTGCCGCGGACCCCACAGGGCCATCCGGTTGTGATCCAAGCGGGCCAGAGCGGTCGCGGGGTGCGCTTTGCGGCGCAGTGGGGCGAGCTGTTGTTCGTCGCCCAGACCCGCCTCGACGCGGCGGTCGAGTCCGCGGCCCAGACACGGGCGGCCATCGAGGCCGCAGGCCGCGACCCGTCCCAGGTCAAGCTCGCCAACCTGACCTTCCCCGTCGTGGGGCGGACACTGGCCGAGGCCGAGGACAAGCGCGCGGCATACGACGAGCTCCCCAACCTGATGGACGACCTCTCGCTGCTGTCAGAGGGCCTCAACTACGACTTCAGCACGCGCGACATCGACGAACCCTTCAGCGATGACGATCTCGAAGAGATGACCGGCATTCAGGGAATCCGGGATCAGGTCGTCGCGGCGACCGGTGGCAACCCCTCTACTCGCGACTTCGTCGAACGGTCGGGACGAGGGCGGCTTGCTCATCCGACGGTCGGCGGCCCCAAAGAGTTGGCCGACCATTTCGAGGAGTGGGTCGAGGCGGGCGCCTGCGATGGTTTCGTGATCGCCGGGACCCACATGCCCGGCGCGTTCGAGGACTTCGTGGAGCTGGTGGTACCCGAGCTGCAGCGGCGCGGCCTGTTCCGAACCGAGTACGAGTCATCGACGCTGCGCGGGCACCTCGGCCTCGAAACCCCCGAGCGCGGCTCCTGGCAGCGCTGACTCAGGCGGCGCTGCGTCCGGCGCGCTCGGCGTCGACCAGGGCGCTGCCAGTGCCGACGAACAGAGGGCCGAGATCCTTCACGGCCGCCAGTGCTCGATCGAGCGTGGGGATCCGGAACGGCTGACCCGCGAGCCACGGCCGTAGGCCGAACATGAGGAGCCGTCCGGAGTGGGAGCCGTCGGCGTACAGCTGGTCGGCGGCGTGTCGGATCATCGAGCCCCAGCTCGCCAGCGAGGCTCGGCGACGCCAGAGAGCGAATTCGTCGTCGACCTCCAGAAAGAGAGGGAGCGAGCTGAGGCGGCCCTCGGCAACCGTCATCTCGTACGGCTGCTCGTCGTTGGGCCAATCGCAGAGATAGTCGACCCCGGCTGCGGCGAGCATCTGCGGCGTACGGAACGACTCGACTCCCTCGGAGGAGAACCAGCCCCGCGGGCGTCGGCCGATGGCTGACTCGATGGCGTCGAGCGACCGGGCGATCACCTCGGCCTCCGCGCCCTCGTCGATCTTCGACGTGACGAGTTGCGATCCGGCGATGCCGTGGCCGATCACCTCACAGTCGCGGGCGGCGAGATGGCTCATGAGCCAGGGGTAGTGCTCGGCTGTGACCGCATCCACCGCGACGGTCGCCGGAATGGCATGGCGGTCGAGCAGGTCGAGGATGCGGAAGATTCCGACCCGATGGCCGTACTCCCGATGGGTGAGCTGCACGTAGTCGGGCTCCGGGAGCTTCATGAGCCCCCCGCTCGGCTGCCGGAGCGAATAGGCGTCGGGGGGAGGCTCCCACTCGTAGTGCTCGAGAATCACCAACGCACCCACCGCCAGAGGTGCGCCGTTCGGCCAGCGAAGCGGCTCTCTGTCGGGGAGCGGCGACCAGTCGTAGTGGGGATGATCCATCCCGAGCCGGCGCTCCGCGGGGCCGTAGCTCACACCACGATGCTCAGCCATTGCCCACCTCCAACTCGAGCCGCTCAGCGTGCGCGACGAAGTCGTCGTAGTGGTGATCGATGAAGTGATCGGCGATCTCCGCGGCGGTGGTTTGCCACACATCGTCGTGGCTCAGCACGTGGTCGAGCATCCGTCGCAGCGAATCGACCCGATGCGGCATGCCCATGAGATACGGGTGGATCGCGAGGCACATGACCCGCCCGCCTGTCTCGGCCTCGCGATGCAGGACATCGAACTGGTCGCACACCATCTGGACGAACTCGTCGCTGTCGTAGTGCTGAAGGAACACCGGAACGTCGTTGAGCTCGATCGAGTACGGAACACTGACCAGCCGGCCATCGTCGACCCGCAACGGAACCGGCTGGTCGTCGTGAAACCAGTCGGCGTGGTAGGTCAGCCCAGCCTCGGCCATGAGATCGGGTGACGCGATGGAGTTGGAGACCGCCGGCCCGAGCATTCCCCTCAGTTGCTGTCCCGTGTGTGCCTGCAAGGTCTCGATGCACTCGCGGTAGAACGCCCGCTCCTCGGCCGGCGTGAGCGAGGAGATGTACCTGGTGTTGTAGATCCCGTGGCTCATGATCTCCCAGCCACGCTCGACCATCGCCGCAGCAACCTCGGGGTAGTGGTCGAACACGGCGAGGTTGGTCGACGCGGTGCACCGCACGTCGTACTCGTCGAGTGCCTCGAGCATCCGCCAGAACCCGACCCGGTTGCCGTAGTCGCGCTGGCTGTATCCCTGAACGTCGGGGTGAGGTGAACGAGGCCAGGGGTTCCGTCGCGGATCGCGCGGCGGCAAGAACTCGTAGTGCTCGACGTTGGGGGCCACCCAGAACGCCACACGCGCTCCGTTCGGCCACTCGATGGAAGGCCGATCGATCGAAGGGAGGTAATCGACCCTGTGCGGCGGAAGCGACATGGCCCGACCGTAGCCAGTCTGCTGAATCGCTTCACCCGTCGCCCGACCGGTCGACGTCAGTCACCAGACGCGGAACGGATTCGCGCTCGAGCTCTTGGAGGTGAACATGCGGCGGTTGCTCGTCTTTGTGGTGACGCTGCTGGGTGTCTACTCCACGACGGTGTTCGTGACACCGTCGGCGGCTGCCGACCACTGCAGCGATGTCACCTACGCGTTGGGGCACAAGCTGCTCGCCAACTCTTCTCCCACCTCCGGGCCGCATCCTGTGGCGGTCCCCGCCGGCGACTACCGACTCGTGATGACGAGCTCGGATCCCACACATGCGGATTCTCCTCCGGTTCAAAACAGCGAGTCCTGGTTCTTCACGACGGACTCCGGGTTCACCTCGCCGACGACACCCGACCTTCCGGACACGGACGTCTTCGCGACCTTCGACCTCGGGGTGTTCGCCCTTCCCGCCACGACGACCATCACGTTCCATCATGGATCCGCTGAGCCAGGGACCCAGAGCGTGGCGCCGACCGTGACCTTCGTGTGCGCGTCGCCGGAACCGACGACGACCCTCCCGCCCACCACCAATCCGTCCACGACCGCTCCGCCGACGACCGCTCCGCCAACAACGGGTGCACCAACCACCACGCCCGGGAGTGTCGCGCCGACCACCGTGCCTCCCACCGGGGTGCCGCCCACCACCGTGCCAGCGACGACTGCGCCAGCTACGACTGCGCCAGCTACGACCCTGCCTGCCGAAACGTCCCCACCCACGACCGTCAGCGTCACCTCGACGCCCGGATCGGTTCTCCCCGCACCCTCCCTCGTCCAGACGACCACCACCCTCAAGGGTGAAGTGCTGCCCATCACCATCACACCCGGGCCGGGCGGCGACGATCTCGCCCGCACGGGCGGTGACCTGAGCATCCTCTGGCTGGCCACAATCCTGCTCGGCGCAGGGCTCGGACTGGTCGGCTGGTCCCGCCGGCTCCAACACCGCGCCTGAGCCAGGCAACTCAGGCCGCGAGCGGTGCGGCTGCGACCTCCGCGATCAGCAGCGCGACCGCACCCGCCGGAGACCACGCAGTCGCCGAGCGCAGCTCACCATCGTCGTCGATTCCGACCACGTTGAATCGAGTCTCCCCGTTGACCGTGATGCGGTAACTACGCACCTCGTGCAACCCGAGATCCGCCAGCGCGGCCTCCGGCCGCTCGGCCAACGGGCCGGCGAGATGATCGATTGCGGTGCGCAGCGGCGCGGTGTCAGAGCGGAAACTGTCCATGCCCCCGAAGGTAGAAACAGGCTGGGACAGTCATTTGCCGCAAGTCGTCGTCGCGCTTCTCCTGCGGATTGCCATGGCACCGCTCGAGCGCTCAGGTCGTGGGTTCACCCAGGACGACCTCCACAAGCGAGCGCTCTCTAGCTGAAGCCGGCTCGGGGAACGATCGCTCGCAGGTGCGTCCCGACGGCGACGACCTCGCTGCCCATGATCGCCTCGATCTGGAAGTGCAGGAGCTTGCCGTCGACCTCGTTGAGCGTCGCAACGCCGGTGACGGTGGAGCCAACGCGACTCGGAGCGAGGTGCTTCATGTCGATGTGGGCTCCCACGGTGGTGCGGTCCTCTGGCAGGGTGCCGGCGACCGCAGCGCACGCCGTCTGTTCGAGAAGCGCCACGACCCGCGGAGTACCGAGCACGGGCACGTCGCCGCTGCCCAGGGCGAGGGCGGTGTCGGCGTCGGTGACGACGAGGTCGATGCGTGCGTCCATCCCGGCCGTGGGTCCATGTGCGGTCATGGGGTCACTCCCAGTCGTCTTCGCGATGGGCAACGTAGACGCCGCGAGCCGAGGACGGCGTCCACGGCGTGCCCTGGTGTCTGAGACCGGAGCGGTTGAGCCGTTCGCTGATGTCCCACCACGGAAGCTGTTGGTCGCCGAGCTCGAGCAGGCGCGTGAGCGCCGCGGCTTCGTGCTCGGCCTGCTGGGCAGCCCGCTCGCGCTCTTGGCGCGCCCGATCCTCGGCCCGTCGCTGCTCGGCGAGGCCGCTCGTCTGGTAGCAGGTGAGGCACAGACCCTCCCAGCGCGCTGAGTACTCGCAGTACTTGCACTGCTTCATCTGGCTCCAACGTATCGACGCATGGCTCGCACACCCCCGTCGTCAGCGTGACAGGAGGGCGCAAGGGGTCCGAGCGAGAATCCGCAGGTCGAGGCCCGGGCGCCAGGTGTCTATGTACGTGACGTCGAGGTCGAGCATCTCGAGGGTGCTCAACCTGCTGCGACCCTCGACCTGCCAGAGTCCGGTGATTCCGGGCCGGGTTGCGACGCGTTCGCGGTGAACGCCCCGCACATGTTCGAACTCCCAGTCGAGCATCGGCCGTGGACCGACCAGCGACATCTCCCCCCTGAGGACGTTCACGAGCTGCGGGAGCTCGTCGATGCTCGTGCGACGAAGGAGGCGGCCGATCGAGGTCACCCGCGGATCGTCGAGCTTGAAGGTCCCGTTTGCGGTGGGCGCCGCGTCCGGGTCGACCAGCTTGTGAATCGAGTAGTCCCGGTGAGGCCCGTCGTCGCCGTCAACGGTCATCGACCTGAGCTTGAGCATCTCGAAGTGCTCGCCGTCGAGGCCCACGCGCGGCTGACGAAACACGATGGGACCCGGGCTGGTGGCTCGAATCAGCAGCGCTGCGACCGCAATGACGGGCGCGGTCACGAGCAGCGCGATCGAAGCCACGATCACATCGGTCGCGCGCTTCGCGCTCGACGTCGTCGCCGGGTGCATGCTCGTTGTACGGGTCACGCCGGCTCTCGGTTCACCACGTGTCCACCATGGGACGCTTCTTGCCGGTCCGGTGCGGTGTCTCCGGAGCGGCGCGCAAGCCCATGGTGATCCAGCGCCGGGATTCGGCTGGATCGATGACGTCGTCGATCTCGAAGAAGGTGGCGGTACTGACGGCCTTGCCGTTCTCGTAGAGCTTGTCGACCATCATCTCGTAGTAGGCGATCCGCTCCTCGGGGTCCTCGATGGCTTCGAGCTCCTTGCGGTAGCCGAGCTTGACGAATCCCTCGAGGCCCATGCCGCCGAATTCGCCGGTCGGCCACGACACGGTGAAGATCGGAGCCTTGAACGAGCCGCCCGCCATGGCTTGAGCTCCGAGCCCGTAGCCCTTTCGGAGAACGATGGTCATGAACGGCACGTCGACGCTCGCCGACGTCACGAACATTCGGGCGGCATGGCGCACCGTCGCGTCGTACTCGGCCTGTGGACCCACCATGATCCCTGGTGTGTCGCACAGGAACAGCAGCGGGATGTCGTGTGCGTCGCACAGCTGGATGAACCGCGACCCCTTGTCACCGGCGTCGGCATCGATGGCGCCGCCGAGGTGGTGGTTGTTGTTGGCGACGATGCCGATCGGCTTGCCCTCCACGCGACCGAACGACGTCACGACCCCGGGGCCCCATCCCTTGCGAATCTCCAGCACCGAGTCCACGTCGCAGAGCTTTTCGATCACGTCGCGGACGTCATAGGCCCTGAGACGGTTCTCGGGAATGATGTGACGGAGCTCGCGCTCGTCGTGCGCCTCCCACTCCTCGACAGGGCCCTGGAAGTAGGAGAGGTACTTCTTGGCGGTCTCGATCGCTTCTTCCTCGTCGTCGACGAGGATGTCGATCACGCCGTTGGACCATTGCACGTCGACGGGTCCCACCTCTTCGGGTTTGAACACGCCGAGGCCGCCGCCCTCGATCATTGCGGGACCGCCGATGCCGATGTTGCTGCCCTCGGTCGCGATGATCACGTCACAGCAGGCCAGCAGCACGGCGTTGCCCGCGAAACAGCGGCCGTTGGTGACCCCGACGAGGGGGACGAGCCCGCTGAGCTTGGCGAAGAAGGTGAATGCCCAGCAGTCGAGGCCTGCCCCGCCCGCTGTGTCTGTGTCGCCGGGACGCCCACCGCCACCTTCGGCGAGGAGAACCGTCGGAAGCCGGTTGTGTTCCGCGAGCTCGAAGAGCCGGTCCTTCTTGCGGTGGTTCTGCAGCCCCTGGGTGCCGGCCAGGACCATGTAGTCGTAGGACATCACCATGGTCTGCGTGGTCTCGGGTTCGAAGAGGTCGCCGTTGACCGAGCCGACCCCGGCGACCATGCCGTCGCCCTGGGTGTTGTCGATCAGGTCCTCGAGCGTCCTGCGCCGCCGCTGCGCGGCGACCATGAGCGGGCCGTATTCGACGAACGTGCCGTCGTCGACCAGCTGCTCGAGGTTCTCACGTGCGGTTCGGTGGCCACGGCCGTGACGCTTGGCGACTGCGTCGGGCTTGGCCTCGTCCATGCCCTTGAAGTGGCGGTCGTAGACCTCTCGGAGATCGTCTCGAACATGGTCGAGATCCACGCTGCCAGAGGCCGTGCCCGCCTCGACGTCCACGTCGGCTTCCTCGACGAACACGAGGGGGTGCGCTTCGTAGACGATGTCGCCCTCGCTCACGCCGAGCAGCCGCACGATGCCCGTCACCTCGGACGTGATGACGTGCTCCATCTTCATCGCTTCCATCACCGCGACCTGCTGGCCCGCTGCGACCGGGTCGCCCTCGGCGACGGTCAGGGAGATGATCGTGCCCTGGAGCGGCGCTTCGACCGCAACGGTGCCGTCGGGTGTGGCCACCGCAGCAACCGCGTCGGGCGCTGCACCCGCTCCCGCCGGCACGAAGGACTCAGCGCCGCCGGCCTGCAGGTCGCCGTGCTGGAGCACGGCGAGCGGGTCGTTGCTCACCTTCACGCCGGCGAGTCCTGGCGCGGCGGGCGCCTCAGGCGCAGAGGAGAAGTAGCGCCGGTCGATCGTCGCCGTGGCGTCGACCAGGGCCTCGGCGTTGTCCTCGATGAACGACGTGGTGATGTCGTTGGCCACCACCTCGGGCCGATCGAGGAGGGCCTGGAGAAAGCCGATGTTGGTCGCGACCCCTTCGATCCTGAACTCGCCCAGGGCCCGGCGAGCTCGGCCCACTACGGCTGCATAGTCGGGGCTGGGGGAGTGGGCGATGACCTTGGCGAGCAGCGAGTCGAAGCTGGGACTCGTCGCGTATCCCGCGTACCCGTAGGTGTCTGTGCGGATGCCAGGGCCGCTGGGTGCGTCGAAGGCGGTCAGCGCACCGCCGGTAGGGCGAGCGGTCCCCTCGGCCGTCATCGTCTCGGTGTTGACCCGGCACTGCACAGCGTGTCCCCGCGGGTGCGGTGCGGTGTCCTGGGTGAGGCGCAGGTCGGCGAGGGTGGCACCGCCCGCGATCTGCAGCTGTGCCTGCACGAGATCGACCCCCGTCACCTCTTCGGTGACGGTGTGTTCGACCTGGAGCCGCGCATTGGTCTCGATGAACGCGACGATCGACGGGTCGTCTGCATCGACCAGGAACTCCCAGGTTCCGAGGCTGCGGTAGCCGGCGTGGCCCGCCATGCGGGTCGCCGACTCGGTGAGCAGCGCCCGGGTTTCCTTGGGAAGGGTGGGCGAGGGTGCGATCTCGACGATCTTCTGGTTCTGGCGCTGCAGGGTGCACTCACGCTCGCCCAGATGGCTCACGACGGTGCCGTCGCCGATCACCTGGACCTCGATGTGGCGCGCTCGTTCGATGAGCTTTTCGACATACACATCGCCGTTGCCGAACGCAGCAGCTGCCTCGCTTTGGCAACGCTCGTACGCTGCCGCGACGTCGTCGCCCACTAGGACACGCCGCATGCCCCGGCCGCCACCACCTGCCACGGCTTTGATCATCATCGAGCCGTGCTCAGCGGCGAACTTCTCCGCGTCGTCGAGCGACGTCGCGCCGGTCGTCCCCGGCACGAGGGGAACGTGGAGCTCCGCGGCGAGCGAACGCGCCGCCAGCTTGTCGCCGAAGAGGGAGAGGTGCCCGGGACTGGGACCCACGAAGGTGAGGCCGGCCTGCTCGCAGGCCTCGGCAAAGGCGGCGTTCTCGGACAGGAATCCGTATCCGGGATGCACGCTGTCCGCCCCGCAATCGACGGCGGCCTGCACCACGGCGTCGATGTCGAGATACGCAGTGGCGCCCCGCCCGCCGAGGGCGGCGCTTTCGTCGGCGACGCGGGTGTGCAGCGAGGCGGAGTCGTCCTCGCTGTAGACGGCCACCGTCGCGATGCCGAGCTCGTGTGCGGCGCGCATGACGCGGATGGCGATCTCACCCCGATTGGCGAGCAGCAGCTTGCTGAGTGACACGGTGTTTCCCCCAGGTGATGGCGAACCGGACCAGGCTAGTTGCGGCTGCTCGGTGAGATCCGGGTGCAAGGCCTCGACTCGCTGTTCGATCCCTTCTTCGGGTGATGCTTACGGCCAGACACCATCGCCTGGAGTGAGGTCGTACTCGCCGTCCTCGCTGCACCCCGGGCTCGTGTAGCCGCTGGGCATCCTCGGATACACCTGCATGGCGTAGCGGGTGGCGAGGGTCTGCGCCTGTCGTGGGGTCGCACCCAGCGACTCGGCCATGCGAGCGTCACTCTGCATCGCCTGACATTCGGCGCTTCGCTCGTCGGTGATCCCCGCCACGTGCATGGCTTCATGGGTCAGAACGTGGACCGCGACGATCTGGTCTTCGGAGGGGGTCGACTTGTCCGAGTCGAGCCAGTCGCTCAGGTGGTCGCAGACGCTTGCACGAAGTCCCGCCGTCTGGCTCGGCGTGCCATCGCGGCCGAACTGGACTTCGCCGAGGTTGTTGTCGAGGCGGAACTCACGCAGAAATCCCTGGCAGTCGACCTCGGCGTCGGCGACGCCGCTGATCTCCTGCACCGCGTCGGCGAGTCGTTCCTCGAGTTGGTGGGTCCGCCACGCAAACCAGCCCGGCACGACAGCGAGGACGCCGGTGATCGACAGCAACACGGTGTGCTGGGCCATCTTCATCAGGTGGCGGTACAGCAACACCGCGAAGGCGAGCCCACAGGCGATCGCAATCCACGTCACGCTTTTCCATCGGCGCGGGATGGGCCAGGGTGGAGCCTGCCCTGGCTCGTTCTCTGATCAGCTACGGGGCGGGGGAGGGAGGATCACGGCGACCTGGCGGACGTAGCTGAGCTCGGTTCCATCGGGTCCGATGAAGACGGCGTCGGTGGTCGACCAGTGCTTGCCCTTGCGCACGTGGGCCTCACCCCACCGCCCGGCCACCGTGACCGGACCGTCGGCGCGATGGAGCGCGAGGTGCTGAATCCGCCCCGCGGCATGGACCCCAGCCGGGAGCTTGTAGCTGTGGCGAATCAACGGAGTCATCTGACCGGGCGCCCAGGACGGGTGCACGATCGGGCCGCGTCCCTCACCTTCCTGATGCCAGGGGGTCGATGCGTCGTGGATTCGCTCGGTTGTCCAGCGGCGTGCATCGTTGGGGGCCATCTCCACGGACATAGCGGGGTAGTCGGTGTCGGTCGGGATGTCCTCTGGAGGTGTGTAGCGCGGGTTTGCCGCAGGCGGTTCGGGTGTGCGTCGGGTCGGAAGCTCGAACCCGTCCAACCACGGCGCGTCGCCGAGCCCGATCGTCCCTTCGATCGTGATCCGACCGTCTGCGTCGACTCGTTGGGTGATCTCGCCCACGGTCGGGTCGTTGGCCAACGGCTCCACCGTCGTGACGAGCAGGTCGGCGGGGTAGACCGGTCGGGGGAACTTCACCTCGGCCCAGCCGTGGGCCAGCCACCCTTCGCCCAGTGCGTCGAGAATGGCCGGCACCATCCAGCCGTAGGTGTGGATCCCGGCGACGATGCCGCCCGCGTACCCATAGCCACCCTTGTCGTCGTGGACGGGGTTGGCCGCCGCCACCTCGGCTGGGTCGGCGACCGCGACACGCTCACATGTTGCTGGTTGAACCGGGTGCCGCTCGGCCATCACGCCGCCTTGAGGGTTCGTTCGAATATGGACATCAGCAACTCCCAGTGGCGCTCGGCTGCCGGCTTGTCGAACACGGGTCGGCCGGGGAAAACGAACCCGTGGTGAACGTCGTCGACCCATTCGCACACCGACGCCACGCCAGCGGCGTCGAGAGACTTCACCAACCGGTCGTAGTGATCGCGATCGACATAGGCGTCGTGTTCGGCCGCCATGACGAGCACCTGACCCGCGATCTCCTCGGCGCGGTCGTGCGGTGAATCGTCCGCGTCGACGGCCAGCCGGACGCCGTGGATCGTGGCTGCAGCCTTGATGACCTGGGGAAACTCGGCCGCGACCCACAGAGCGAACGGGCCGCTCATGCAATAGCCGGTGGTCCCGACGCGTGTCTCGTCGGCTGCAGGGTCGGCGGCGGCGTGCTCGAGCATGGCCCCGACATCGCGGGCCACCATCGCGTTGGAGAGGTTCGACATGTAGCCGAACATCTGCTCCACGCTCGCCGGGTCCTCGCGGTGAACGGTGAAGCCGCGGGTGTCGCGGTAGTACAGGTTGGGCAGCAACACGTAGTAGCCCACCGAACTGATGCGGCGAGCCATGTCGTGGAGCTCTTCCCGCTTCCCCGGGGCATCCATCAAGAAGAGCACCACCGGCCAGGGGCCGTCACCCTCAGGGCGGGTGACGAAGGTGTTCATGGTGCCTTCGCCCGTTTCGATGTCGATGTGGCTCTCGAGCATCGTTCAGGACCCCAGATCCCAGCCGAACGCCTTCGCTGCGATCAGGGTGTTTGCGTATTCCTCCATGTAGGTGATCTTCCCGTCGGCACACGTGTAGATCCAGCAGTACTGGTTGTCGTACGCGTTGCCCGTCGCCTTGGCCGTTGCGGTCAGGCGCTGCTGCACGACGGCGGTGTCGCCGTCGACGATCATGCTGCGAACCTCGAGGTTGAACGGCTGCTTGAAGTCGAAGATCTCGGTGATCCCCGGGCCTGCGAGGGCGTGGAGAAGGTTCTCCTTGCCTTCGACTCTGCTGATGTCGCCGCCGGCAGGCGGGTCCCAGGCCACATCGTCGGCGAGGGTCGCGAGGATCCCCTCCTTGTCGCCGGTGGTGAGCGCGGCGTAGTACGCCTGCACGAGGGCTCGAGTCTCTTCGGTCTGCATGGGCACATTCGAGCACGTTTGCGATGCTCGGCGCTCCCCGACGATCGTCGGCGCCGCCTGGGTCAGGGCGATGGCAGCAGCAGCCGGATGGGTGTCTCAACGAACCGCTGCGCGCCCGTGGCGGTGTCGATCGAGAGCAGGCCGACCTGCTCGAACTCGGCTCCGACGACGCGCGCAACCAGCCACCGTCCCTGGAACTCGAGATCGGTGATCGAACGTTCGGTCGTCCAGCGACCCAGTTCTGTTCCGCTCGCGGTGTCGCGCGTCACGACCTCGAACGCGACGTGGGGGCTCGGTGATCCGAACTGGTTGGTGTAGGCCACCCGGTCGCCGGGAGGGTCGAGAACGAGGTGGCCGGCGTAGTCGGTTCCGGTGAGGTCGATCCCGACGGCGTTGGTCACCGCCGCGGCGTTTCCCTCAGGGTCGCTGGCAAGGGTGAGCACCGTGTCGCCGCGGAGGTAGGTGCCCCAGCAGTCGTACTCGCCGGGTGCGATGCCGACCCCGAGGTCGTGGATGGACAAAGTGGCGACGACCTCGAGCGTTTCGACCGAACGAACTTCGATCGAGGTGGCGCTGGAGGTGTAGCAGTCGTTGGGCGCGATCACCGCTTGGCCCTGGTGCTCCGTGAGCCACCAGCCCTCGGGGATCTGTCGCGCCTCGCCGTCGTCGGTGATCGGCGCGGCCCACAACCCGTCGCGGAACGTGAAGCCGCTGATCCAGCCTCCCGAAACGCTTGCCCACGGATCGACGATCTCGTGGACCTGGGCATAGGGCGCTTGGCCGGCGCGATGGTCTTCGATCACATCGCCATCGAGGAGTACGACGCGAGCGGGCTGCGAACCGCCGAACAGGTCGGCGATGAGGTCACCGCCCAGGGCCTCGACGGGGCTCGTGGTCGGTGGGGCTGCGCTGGTCGTGGTGGAGCCGGGATTGGCCGAGGTCGTCGTGATGGGGTCGGTGGTCGCAACCGTGGTGGCGGGCCCTCCGGTGGTCGCGGGTGTGATTTCGGCCACCGTGGTCGTCGTCGGGTCGAGCCCGTCGATCATCACCACCGTGGCGCCGCGCGTGGTGGTTGGACCGTCGGTGCTGACGGCGCTCTGCGAGCCGCCGCAGGCCGTGGCGATGAGGGAGAGGGTCACGAGACCGAACACTGACCGCACCCGATTCAGTGTGCCCGATGCGGCAGCTGATCAGGGGTCGATGCCCTTCTACGATGTCGCGATGGCCCAACTGGACTGGACGCCCGAGTACTTCCTCTACGAACACCCACGCCCGCACGTGGCGCGGATCACGATCAATCGGCCCGAGGTCCGCAACGCGATCAACACGCCGGCGCACAAGGAGTGGTCGGACCTGCTCGACCACGCGGCAGCCGACGACGACACGTGGATCGTGGTCGTCACAGGAGCCGGAGATCAGGCCTTCTGTGCCGGCCGGGATCTCAAGTACCTCTCGATGATGCAGCACGCCTCGGCCGAAGAACAGGCTGCCGACAACGAGCTGATGGGCCAGGTCACCAAGCTGATCGAACGGTTCGACTACCCCAAGCCCCTCATCGCAGCGGTGAACGGCATCGCGCTGGGCGGCGGCTTCGAGGTGGCGATGGCGTGCGATCTGGCGGTGGCGGCCGACCACGTCAACTTCGGACTCCCCGAGGTTCGCCGCGGGATCTACGCAGGAGGCGGGGGCGTGCACCGCCTCCCGCGGCAGGTCCCCCTGAAGATCGCGATGGAGACGCTGCTCACCGGTAACCCGATGACCGCCGAGCGTGCGCTGGAGATCGGGATCATCAACCGCGTGGTGCCCAAAGAGCAGCTGATGGACGCAGTGGATGCGCTCATCGACGACGTCCTCCTCGGCGCTCCGCTGTCGATCCGGGCCACCAAGCAGTCGGCGATGCGCGGCCTCGACATGAAGCTGCCCGACGCGTTCTACGGGGATTTCCCGGCGGTGCAGGCGATGCGCGACAGCGAGGACGCGCGCGAGGGACCCAAGGCCTTCTCCGAGAAGCGCACCCCGGAGTGGAAGGGCCGCTGAGGGGACCCTGAGGTCAGAAGCAATACGCCAACTCGCCGTACCAGAGGAACCAGTCGTCGGTGAGGTGCACCAGCGACGGTTCGTTGCAGTTCTCCCAAGCGTGCGATGGGAGCGGGCCGGCTGGAAGGTGAGCGAATCCTGCCTCGCTGAAGAATCCCGATGTTTGGTCCTCGAAGAACACGGCGCTCTCATATCGGTAGGCGCTGGGGATTCGGTAGCTCCCGATCCATTCCTCGACTTCCACCGTCACCCATCCGCTCTCCGCGGTCGCGGAAAGAACCTCGTTGCGTCGCTGCTCGAAGCTCGACTCGGTGAGCTGGAAGCGAACCCGGCGCAGCGTGTCGGTGGTACCGAGGGCCACGATTCCGATCGTTGCGAGGAACAACGTCGGGGTCACCAACCACCGCCTCCACCGGAAGGATCCCGGAGCGCCGCCCGACGCGAGTGCGATACGGACGATCCACATGATCCCGGTCGCAGAACCGATGAGCAGCGCCAAGACGGCCGTGATCGGGTTGACGATCGGCGACGACAGAGCGAAGGCGAACATCACCGGGGCGAGGACGGCTGGAATTTCCCAGGCGAGGTTGTCCCAGTTGTGATCTCGGACGGTCGGTTGGCGCGGCGTGGAGGCCAAGTCGAACCTGTTGACGATCGCGCCGTACCGTTCGCCGGGGCCCGGCCACAGCCACTCGAACTTGGCGGGCCGCGGTGTCGTATCGGAGATGAGCAGCTTGGCGCGTGGCCGACGCCGTCGCGCTGAGTCGTCGTCTCCCACAATGGACCTCCTGTCGGACCCGAGCGCCGGCCGCTGAGGAGACGCCACGGGTGCCGCTGCGGTTCCGCGGAACCGCAAATGTCGGCATTTCGGGAGCACGCGCGCTCGACCCTCCTCCTTTCGGGAGCATGAACGCCCGGAAGGCGGGCGCTGGTGCACCCAAAACGAGGTGGTGGGATGATCGGGCTATGACGGGCATCCGATCGTCCTCGTCCGCCTCGAGGCCGTTGACCGGGCCGAGGCGATCGAGCTGATCCACGAGTCGTTCAGGATGCGGGCCACGAAGACGTTGGTGCGCGAGCTCGATGGCGAATGACGGCCGCAGCTGGTCTCTGGTACCGATCAGGGCTCGGCGGGCGTGTCCCAGTTCTGGCCGACGACAATCGCCCCGAGGGCGGTGAGGACCACCGCCATCCCGACGAACTGCGTGGCCACCACCTCGTCGCCGAGGAAGATCCAGGCCATGAGGGTGGCTGTGACGGGAATGGCCAGGGTGAGGGTCGAGCCGAACCAGGCAGGGATGTGTCCGAGTGCCCAGTTCATGAGCATGTGCGAAGTGAAACCCGGACCGATCGACAAGATCACGAGCCACACCCACGCGTACGTGGAAGGCAGGTCGAAGGCCTGCCCGGAGAACACTGCGAAGGGCGTCGCCAGAATCGCGGAGATCAACGCGGTGGCCCCCGTGTACTGAGCCGAATCGATGTGGGTGCGGGTGCGCTTGGAGAAGACGAAGTACAGAGTCCAGGCGACCAAGGTGGCCACCGCCAGCAGGTCACCCCCGAGACTCGCTTCGGGCAGTCCGCTGGACCCGAACATCACAATCGCCACGCCGAGGAGGGCCAGGCTAGCCAACCACCAATCCATCCTGCGCGGCCGCTCACCGAACAGCCGACCGGCGATGAGCAACATGAAGATCGGCTGGCAGCTCGTGATCACGGTTGCGTTGGCCACGGTGGTGAGCCGGATCGAGACGAAGAACAGCATCACGTCCGCCCCCAGCGAGAGCCCGCCTCCGAGGGACACCTTGAGCGACTCGCGTCGCAGCGGCGTGCCGTTCAGCTTCAGGACGATGAGGATGATCCCGGTGTAGATCCACATCCGCCAGAACACGACGCCGAGCGGGCCGAGCTCGGTGATGCCCTTCGAGATCACGCCCGAAGCCGCCCACCCCACCATTGCGATCGCCGCGGCGGGGACGCCGCGCGGGTCTGTCGACGCCGGTGCGGCGCCGGGGGCGGTCAACGGAGTGTGACGTTCAGCTGATGTCGACCGGCGTGTCGCCGGCGGGCAGGGTGTAGCGGAAGTCGCAGTGCGATGCGCCTCCCATGATCGTCTGGGTCCTCTGGAAGTCGATGTCGGGATTGAAACCCTCCACCATCGTTCCGTCGCGGTCGCAGGAGAACAGCGCCCCGAGCTCGGGGATCCCCAGTGAGCGGTACATCTCTGCGTACCGGCACCGGGTGACGTTGAAGGCGAACACGCCCTCGGCCTGCTCCACGACGTCGATCTCGAGCGCTCCGCCCTTGGTCCAGTTCTCCATCGAGTTGCCGAACACGTCGAGGTCGTTGCCGCCCATGGCCTCGGCCATCTCAGCACCTTGTCCCTGAGCGACCCCCACGACCACCTCGCGTGCGAGCTCGATCACCCGGTCACGGCCGAACTCTTCGCCGAGCCGATCGATCAGCGGTGCGACGATGCGTGCCTCGATCTCGCGACGCTTGAGGACCCCGACGTCGTTGAGTGTGTCCGGCGGTGGGGTGGTGTCGTCGCTCATCGCGACAGCTTCTCACCAGATGACATTGCGGGCCACCAGTTCTGCGAAGCGGTCGGGGTCGACACCGAGCTCGCCCATCACCACATCGACCGTGTCCGCGAACCAGTCCGGGGCTGGTCGTAGCGGGAGGCGCTCGCCGGACCAGAGCAGTGGCAGATGCAGCGCGGTGGAGTCGATGCCGTCGTGTTGCTGGTGTTCCCACAGGTCGTACAGAGGGTTGTCGGGGGACCGATGGTCTTCCAACCGCTCGACGGCCGCTGCGGGGACGCCGCCCGCCGCCAACCGCTCGGCGGCGGCCCATCGATCCTGCACCGAGGACCACTCGCCCAGGACTCGTTCGACCTCGTTCTGATCGGTCCACCGATCGAGACCGTCGAGGGTCGGAATCACCGAGACGAGGGCGCGCCAGTCCACGTCGTCGCGACAGGCCAGCGCGAGCCATTCGTCGTGGCCTCGGCAAGGAATCACGGCGTTGGGGGCATGGCGTTCGGAACGATTGCCGATGCGCGGGGCGGGCGCCTGCCCCGCCATGGCGCCGGCCACCTCGGCGTCCATCAACCGGACAGCGGTCTCGTACTGGGCCATCTCGAGGTACAGGCCCTCGCCGGTGCGTCGGCGACGGGAGAGGGCGGCCATGATCCCGCTCGCGGCGATGAACGGAACGGTGAAGTCCGTGTGCAGCGTGCCGAGGCAGGCGGGTACCCGGTCGTCAGGGTTGCTGTGGCGGGCGAGTCCGCACATGGCGACGATCCCGCTGCCGTAGCTGCGCCAGCCGAGGTTGGGGCCGGACATGCCCATCACGGCGAGGTTTGCCACCACCAGGCCTGGGTTGCGCCGTCGGAGCTCTTCCCATCCGAATCCCCACACGTCGAGGCGCTCGGGGGAGTAGTTGGCCGTGACGACGTCTGCGGTCTCGATCAGGCGCCACGCCAACCCCCGGCCCTCGGCAGAATCGACGTTGAGGGTGATGGCCCGCTTGTTGGCGTTGCAGTCGTTGAAGACGCCGTTGGTGTTGAGCGACGTGAGATCCGGCGGCTGGACTCCGATCAGACGGATGGGGTCCATCCGGTTCTCGGATTCGAGCTTGATCACCTCGGCGCCCAGGCTCGCCAGGAGTCGGGTGGTCAGGGGGCCCGCGATCGCCCAGCCGAAGTCGACGACCCTGATCCCGGCGAGCGGTTGGTGGGGGTCGACAGGAGCGGTTCGGGCCGGTGCCGGCGGCGTGGGCTCGAACTCGACGCCGTCGGCTTCGCCGAGCTCGGGTACAGCGCCACGACGCGCCCGTCCAGACGATGTTCGGTAGGGCGAACCGGGGATGGTGGTGGGCCCCTCAGGGGTGTCCACGGTCTCCCAGAAGTCCCGCTGTGCGAGATGCGTGTCGTTGGCGACGGCGGTTGCGTCTTGCACCGGCAGGACCAACAACCCGAGCGACTGGCCGTGCTCGATCAGCTCGGCGGAGCTCAGCCGTTCGGCAAGGGCGGCCACGTGTTGACCGACGAGATCGCGCGCGCCGAGGACGTACTGCGGGTCCTGCCACTCCGGGCCCTCGAGCCCGATCGATCCGAGCACGCTCTCGGCCCACGAGACGAACCGGTCCCAATACGGCGGGTGGATCGTGAACGACACCCATCCATCAGCGGATCGCACAGTGGTGAAGTCCGCTGGACGGATCTCTCGGCTCGGGCTGTGGGCATGCCAGGTGTGGTGGTTGCTGTTGGCCGTTTGGAGCGTTGTGAGGTTCACCGCCTCCTGGACCGACACGACGATGTCCTGCGGAGCGATGGCGCCGTGCCCCGCTGAGGCAATCGCCATCGCCACGTACGCGACCGTGAGCGAGGTCTGTTTCCAGGCCAGCTCGCCTGCAGGAACGGCGGGCGGGTCGGCAGGGTCGCCGTTGAGCACGAGATGGCCGCCGGCGGCCATCGCGGTCAGGTCGGTAGTCGGCCGGGTGGGCCCCGTCGGTCCCGCCGGTGGGGTGGGTCCGGTGATAGCCGCGGCTCGGCGATCGACGGTCCGAACGACCGACGTCACATCCGAAGCCGCATCGAGGACGAGGTGCGACAACCGTGACGGATCGAGCGGCCCGATCACCACGGTGGCGCCCTGAATCAGCTCGATCAGCGAAGAGGGGAGCGCGTCGACATCGGCGTCCAGGGCGATGCTCCGCTTTCCGGCGTTGTGCGTCACGTTCCGCCAGGGCTCACGACGGATCGCGTCGGGTGTCGCGCTCTCGATCCGGATGACCTCGGCGCCGAGCTCGGCCAGCAGGGTCGCCGCATAGGCGGTGGCCTCGTCGCCCACATCGATCACACGAACTGAGTCGAGGAGGCGCAGCGAGCCGGTCTGCGCTGCGATGAGCTGTCCGGTCGGGATCGGTTCAGGCATCTCGGCCGCCCAGAATCCGTGCTGGCACACCGGCGACGGTTGCACCGGCGGGGACGTCTCGATGCACGAGTGATCCGGCGCCGACGGTCGCGTCGGCCCCGATCTCCACACCGGGCATCACGGTCGCACCTGCGAAGACCGCCGCCCGATCTCCCACCCGAACTCCGCCGCAGAGGGTCGCGGAGGGGCTCAACACCACGAAGTCGCCGATGACGTCGTCGTGGCTGAGCACGACGTTGGTGTTGACCAGGCAGTTGCGGCCGACGGTCACGTTGCCGGTGATGCGGGCCCCGGGACTGACGATGGAGCCTTCGCCGAGCTCGACCCAGGGCCCGATGGTCGCGTCACGGTGGACGAGGGTCACCAGCTCCCGCCCGGCTGCCACGGCATGGCGTTGTCCCCCGGTACCCGACATCAGCGCCAGCGGAAGATCGGTCGCTCCGACGTCGTCTAGAACGGGCACCGCCAGGCGTCCCGCGATCTCGTCGACCAACTCCCGGTTGGCCCACTCCCCGTCGGAGAACACGACCGCTTCGATGCGAGCCTCGTAGCCCGGGGCGGCGTTGTCGGCGATGGCGACGATCTCGGTCAGGTATCCGCCGCTGGCGACGGCGGCGATCGGTCGGGTCACAGCCCTGGGTTCTAGCCGGTCGGGGTACGGTGCCGCATGGCCTTCACACTCGGCGTCCACCTCGGACAACAGAACGCTTCGATGGATGAGCTGCGCGGCCTGTGGCGACGCTTCGACGAGGCGGGGCTCGATTGGCTCTCGGCATGGGATCATCTCTACGAGGCGCCGCCCGAGGATGGGCGGACGCCCCATTTCGAATCGGTGGCCACCCTCGCGGCGATGGCGGCCGACACGTCCCGCATCCGGCTCGGGTGCCTCATGTTCTGCGTGCCGTATCGCAACCCCGCCTTGCTCGCGAAGGCGGCGGTCGCCATCGATCACATCTCCGGTGGGCGCTTCGAGATCGGCGTGGGCGCAGGGTGGCACGAACCGGAGTTCGTCGCTCACGGCTACGAGTTCGGCACGTGGGCCGAGCGTTTCGACATGCTCGAAGACGGTCTGCAGATCATGAGCGGGATGTTCACCCAGGACACGACGACCTACGCAGGCAACCACTCGCGCGTCGAGGAGGTCACCTGCATCCCGGGACCCGTTCGCGGTCGACTTCCGATCTGGATCGGCGGGCGAGGCCCACGGCGCACGCCCGAGCTCGCGGCCCGTTTCGCCGATGGATACAACGTTCCGTACGTGAGCCCCGAGGAGTACGGCCGCCTGTGTGGTCGGATCGATCAGGCCTGTGAGGCGATCGAGCGGGACCCGTCGACGATCGAGCGCACGATCAACGTCTCGTTCAATCTCGCGACCACGGACGCAGCGGCCGAGGCCGAGCGCGCCCGATTCGCCGCGATGGACGCAGAGACGAGCGAGCGCTTCCAGGCCGGCGCTCTCCTCGGCACTCCCGACGCGGCTGTCGAGCGCATCGTGCAGTACGCCGAGGCGGGAGCCACCGGCCTGAACATCGCCCTGCGCCTCCCGGTCGACAACGACGCTCTCGACGCCTATCTGGAGTCGGTGGTGCCCCAGGTCCGCGCCGCCCTGTAGTCGAGCCATCACCAAGTTGAGCAACCCGGTGTCAGGCACCATGTTGCTCAACTTGCGGTGCTCAACTTGCGGTGGGGGGCACGTTCTAGGATGGAAATCCAAACGGCCGTTCGAATCCGTGCGGTCGCGGGGATCAGGAGCACCACGTGAAGAGCATCTTCTTCCACCTCATGCCGTACCCGGATCTTCCGGACGACTTTCCCGAGAAGCACCGGTCCGTGTGGGTCGAGATCGACCCTGAGCTGTACGACCCCGAGGTCGGGCATCAGACATACAACGAGTACCTCGACGAGCTCGAGTTCGCGGCCAAGTGCGGCTTCGACGCCGTGGGCATCAACGAGCACCACAGCAACGGCTACGGGCTCATGCCGAGTCCCAACATCATCGCTGCCGCGCTGAGCCGTAACGTCCCGGACACCAACATCGTGGTGCTCGGCGACTCTGTCGCCCTCTACAACCCGCCCCTTCGCGTCGCCGAAGAGATCGCGATGCTCGACGCCATCACAGGCGGTCGCATGGTGGCGGGCTTCCCCGTCGGCTCGCCGATGGACACCATCTTCGCCTACGGCCAGAACCCCGCGACCTTGCGTGAGCGCTACCACGAGGGCGTCGACCTCATCCGCCAGGCCTGGACCAGCGACGAGGTCTTCTCGTTCAACGGCAAGTACAACAAGCTGCGCTACGTCAACGTATGGCCACGGCCAGTCCAGGAGCCGCATCCGCCGATCTGGATTCCGGGCGGCGGCTCGGTCGACACCTGGGACTGGTGCGCCCAGGAAGACCTCGTCTACTGCTACCTCAGCTACTTCGGGTACAAGGCCGGCCTCAAGACGATGCAGGGCTTCTGGAAGAAGGTGCAGGAGTTCGGCAAGGAGACCAACCCGTTCCAGGGGGGCTTCGCCCAGTTCATCGCCGTGGCCGACACAGAGGCCGAGGCCTGGGATCTCTACCGAGAGCCCGCCGAGTACTTCTTCAACACCTGCCTCCATGTCTATGCGGGCTACGCCGACCCGCCCGGCTACAAGACGCCCAACACGGTGCGAGCCGGAGTCGAAGGAATGGTCGAACGGGCCGCGCGCGAGGCGACCGCCCGTCAGGAAGCCGGCAAGGCCGCCGGGGGTGGCATCGGCTCCAAGAACCGCCTCACCTTCGAGGACATGGTCGAGAAGGGCTACATCATCCTCGGCGACCCCACCCAGGTCACCGAACAGGTCCACGAGCTGGCCACATCGATGAACATCGGCCACCTCATGGTCTTCAGCCACTTCGGGAACATGTCCAAGGACCTCGTCCGCTACAACACCGAGATGTACGCGACGAAGGTGATGCCCGAGGTGTCCGGGCTCTTCGAGGACGAGTGGGAGGACAAGTGGTGGCCGCAGCCGATGGAGGCTCCGGTGGGTCGCGACGTCCCGGAGATGGGCGACGCCGGAGCTCGGCAGTGAGTGGTTTTGCTCCCACGACGTTGGGATTCCGCACCGGGCACCTGGGCCTGGTCGAGGTCGGCTCAGGCGAACCGGTCGGCTACATCCACGGCATGCTCGGCAACCCCGGTGAGCACGCGTTCCTCACCGCTCTCGCCGACTCGGGACACCGGGTGATCGCGCCGAGCCTGCCGGGCTTCACCGGGTCGAGCGAACCCGAGGGCCTGCGGAGCCTTCACGACTGGGTCGTCGCAGCCAGCGAGATGATCGACATCGCCGGCCTCACCGGGTTGCCCGTGGTCGCGAGCAGCGTCGGTGCGATGGTCGCTCTCGAACTGGCGGCGATCAGGCCCGAGGCGTTCTCCTCCCTCGTGTTGATCGCGCCCTTCGGACTGTGGGATCCCGACGAGCCGGTCGCGGATCCGTTCGCGACGACCCTGTCGGTTCAGCGGCGGATGATCACCGCGGATCCGACGGCATCGTCGAGCTTCTTCGACGATCCCTCAGACCTGCCGGCAGATGTGCTGGTGGAGCACGGGGTCGATCGGTATCTGACGAGGACCGCCACAGCCCAGCTGATCTGGCCGATTCCCGAATTCGGAATCACCGACCGGCTCCACCGCGTGACGGCGCCGGTCACCCTCATCCACGGGGCCCAAGATCAGATCATCCCGGCGTCGTACCTGGACAGGTGGGCGGCCGCGCTGCCCAACGTGGTCGGAACTCACGTGGTGGAGGGCGCAGGCCACCAGGCCGAGTTCGACCGTCCAGACGATGTCGCCGCGCTGGTGGTGGCCGCGCGGTCCTGAAGGAGCTGCGTCGCAGACCCCGCCTTGGCTGGTCCGACGTGGCACCCTCTAGACACGGTGCCCCGTTCCACGATTCGCTCCGCGGTCTTCCTCGTCTCCGCCGCCTGGCTCGCCGTCGTCGCGACACAGGCGGTGGGCGCGCAGACCGCGGAAGGCCACTTCGATCGCGTCGACCGGGGCCTCGGCTTCGAGATCGACGGACGGCTCGAAAGTGCTGCCTGGGCGGACGTCGACGGCGACAGCGATCCCGACCTGCTCACAGTCGATGAAGAGGGGACCGCTGTCCTGTGGCGCAACGAGCGGGGGGAGCGGCTGGTGCCCCGCCCGATCACCGATCTGACCGAGCCGATCGTGGGCGCACGGTTCTTCGATGCCGATGGCGATGGCGACCAGGACGTGCTGACGAGCGGATCGGCGGATCGTGAACTCGTGTGGATCAGCGCCGGCGGCTCGTTGAGCGACTCCGTCGTCTATCGCGACGTCCGCACGTTGGCGCACCAGGTCGTCGACGTGGACAACGACGGCCTTCTCGACCTGTACGTCGGTTCGGCCGAAACGGGTGAAGAGGCTGCATCGGGCATCGTCGTGAGACGTGGCTCGGGGTATGTGCCTGCGTCGATCCTGGCCTTCCTGCCGAGCGAAAACCAGAACATCGTCACGCTGTATCGCGCAGGGATCGATGACCCGCTCGAGCTCTACAGCGGAGGCGCCAGCTTCCCCGACCATCGGTTCAGCTTTTCCGAGTCCGGACCGGAGTATCTGGGCGTCGCATCGGGTGGGACGTCCGATGTCCGTGACGTACTCCTCGGCGACTTCGATGGCGACCTCGTGGGCGAGATGATGCTCGTGCGTAGCGACCGCGACGCAGCGGTGGCCATCAGCGAGGACGAGCGGGAGATCAGCTTCCTGGTCACGGCCAACAACTCGGTGTCCTCGGTGACGATCGGCGGCTCGCCACCGCTGAGGGTCGAGATCGAGGACTCGACGGCGCTTCCGACCTTTGCGATCCAGTTCGGGGTCGAACGAACGCAAGCCGACTCCTACGAGTTCACCCTCGACGGAACAGAAGGGCCGTCGTCCACCGTCGTCCGCGGGGTGGACACCGGCTTGTTCATCAGCTCACCGGGCAGCGACCGTTTCCGCTTCGTGCTGGCCGGCACCGACGAGGTTCGAGCCCAGATCCGCGTCACCTCCCTGAGCGAGCTGACCGTGGTCGACACCGTGGGGCTGCCGTCCGCCGGTGGTGCGGTGTTCGACCAGTTCTACGAACGCTCGGGAGACGATTGGAACGTGGGGCAACTGCTCCCTCAGGCAACCGAGTGCAGCGCTGGGGCAGCAGGTGATTTCGACAACGACATGGACCTCGACGTCTATCTGGCGTGTGGAAACGCCATCGAGAAGACGCCCAACCGGCTTTTCTTGAACTCTCCAGACAATCCTCAGAGACGATTTCGGGAGGTTGCACTCGCCGACGGTGAGCTCGCGACGATGAACGGTTCGAACGGAGTGTCCGTCGTCGATCTGGACTCCGACGGGACGCTCGATCTGCTGGTGCAGAGTTCGGGCGGCGCGGGCGTGTTCGGGCGCAGCGCGATCCTTCGAGGCCTGCCGAATGACAACCACTGGCTCGGCGTGGATCTCATCGGCCGACAGTCCACCTCGGATGCGATCGGCGCAGTGCTGGTGTTCGAAACAGCTGGTGTCGTCCAGCGACGGGACGTCCTCGGCGGCCACCACGGCCGAGCCCAGGACGACACGCGCGTTCACGTCGGCCTCGGACCGAACGAGGTGATGGAGCGGCTCACGATCCACTGGCCGAGCGGCGTCCGGCAGGTCGTCGACGACATCTCCGCCGACCAGTATCTGGTGCTCCAAGAACCGAGCGCGGACACGCCGTACGCAGACATCCGGCTCGAGGATCTTCGGGTGGAGCCGGTCGCTAGGTCCGGGGAGCGACTCGAGGTGGAGGCAACGGCGGTCAACCTCGGCACGCAGTCGGCTGAGAGCGCGGCGATCGTGTTCGAGCTCCCCGATGGCTGGCGTGCGGTCGGGGTGCCTCCCGAAGTGACCGCAGCAGGAACCACTGTCACCTGGCCGCTCCCCGCCGTCGCTCCGTCGCAGGAGGTGGTGGTGCGCTTGGCGATCGAAGTCGTCTCCCCGTCGGGGCCCGGCGAGGTCGAGGTCGTTCTCACCGGCGACTTCCCGCGCAACGGACGGTCGGCGCCCGTGGTGACCGGAGACACCGCCGAGCGACGTTTCGGCGGCATCTGGCTCTTGGCGGTCCTGGTGACAGGGGCCGGTGTCCTCACAGCGGCGGGCTGGTTGGCCCTGCGGCGCAGGTGAGCCCGCCCGCCCACAAACCACCACCCTCGGCCGCAGAGCTACCCGGTGACACGAAGGGCGACCGCCGGCTCGATCGCGGCCGCCCGCCGCGCTGGGCCGATCGCCGCGAGCAACGACGCCGCGACAGGTCCGAGTCCGATGATCGCGATGATGGCGACGGGGATCACCAGGTCGGGAGACCCGGCACCGAACACGTCGGCCCTCGCGACCACCTGCCACGCAGATACCAACCCGAGTGCGACGCCCACCAGCGCGCCCTGGCCGGCGATGAAGAGCGCTTCGGTGAGGAAGGCCCGCCGAACGGTCACGGACTGATAGCCCATCGCACGCAGCATCCCGATCTCGCGCCTTCGTTCACGCACGGCGCGCACCAAGACGATGCCGAGGCCTGCGACGCCGATGAGAAGTCCGAGCCCGAGGTATCCCTGCAAGATGCGAATGAAGCCCTGCTGACCAGCCAGTTCTTCGTCGATGTCGGCCTCGAAGGATCGGGCATCCACGCCGGCGGTGAGGAGTTCGCCGTTGACGACGGCCGCCACTGCGACAGGGTCGGAGCCCGGGGTGAGATCCAGGTAGTGCCGGGTCGGGGGTCCGGTGAGCTCGGTGATCACAGCGGCGGCGTCGCGCTTCATGAACACGCCGTTCCACACCCAGTCGTTCGCAAGTACTCCGACGATGGTGACCTCGGTGGACTCGCCGACCCCCGTGTCGGCCAGCGTGAGCTCGGAGTCCACGCGGATCACTTCGGCGCCTTCGTCGTCGATCAGAAACTCGCCGGCGATCGCGAGGTCGTCGTTCGCCAACACCGCCTCCCACACGTCGAGCTCGGTGGCATAGTCATCGCTCCAGGAGTCGAGCTGGGGCGCTCCTGCGACCAGCAGGTCCGGGCCGATGCCTGTCACGGGTCGCGTGAACCAGCCTCTGCCGTCGTAGATGTCGGCCCAGCCGCGGTGGAGGGCCGCTGCGCCCTCGACCCCGTCGATCGCAACGAAGTCCTCGTTCATCGGAGGGTTGGCGGGACTGCTGTCGACGATCAGCTCGTGACCGCCGCCGGCCTGCGCGGCGAGCTCGTGGCCCTGGCTGTTGAACACGGCCACGATCACGGCCATGAAGGTGATCGTGAAGATCACGAGCGAGTACATACCGAGCAGCAGCCCGGTTCGGCCGGGCTTGGCGAGCGGGTAGGTGAGGCCCAGTCGGATCGGAACGCTTCTCGCTCCGTTGCCCGCGACCCGAAGGACTCGGTGCCACATCGAGCTGTTCACGGTCAGGAGAACGACCGCGGCCGCTGTGAGCGTCACCCCCTGGAAGACGAAGACGTCGATGTCCGGCGCGGCCATCGCGTCGGGGAGGATGGTGAACACCCCGACGCCCCACACGAGGCTTGCCGCCGCGGCTGCAGACGCGGCTGGTCGCCGACCCGCGAGGGTCGACACGAGCGGCACCAGCCCGAACGCCGCAATCGGCACGCCGACGAGCGCGGGGATCGCTTCGTCACCTGTTGCGCCGAGCGCGAAGAGGGCTCCACCAGCGACGCTCGCGACCAGGCCGAATCCGATCCGCAGCCACGCCGCCCCCCGTCGGGGAGGGGCGGGCAGGTCCCGGATCGCGGCGATGACGTTGAGCCGGGCCAACCGAACCGACGCCAACCACACCGTGGTGAGGGTGATCAACAGACCGATGAGCGCGCTGGTGACGAGGCTCTGCGTCTCGAACGCGAACTGCAGGTCGAGGCCGTCGTTGGCCACCAGTGACCGGGCGAGCAGCCCGACGACCCAACCGACGCCGAGGCCCAATGCCACGCCGATCGGAGTGGCGAGCACGGCGTAGCCCGTGCCTTCGAGGCCCATCACCCTGACCAGCTGGTTTCGCTTGATCCCGAGTGCCCGCAGGATGCCGAGTTGGGTTCGGCGCTCCTCGGTGAGCATGACGACGATGTTGATCACGAGCAGGATTCCGCTGATCACAGCGAACGCGCCGATGCTCGAGAAGATGGTCGTGAGCTCCGATCCCTCGGCATCGGCATCGGCGAGCAGCTCGGCCTTCCAGTCATCTGCCTCGACGCCGGGAAGTGCGGCGGTGCGTTCGTGAAGAACGGGCAGTACCTGCCCGGAGCCGTCCGCGCCATCGAAGACCCCGCCGTCGTTGCTGACGTACACGAGGCCCGTGGGCGAATCGAATCTGGACTCCCCGGCGCTGGCGAACCAGGACTCCAACGTTCCCGGCGCGAGGTGGGCGTTCTCGACCCCGAGGCCGGCGAGGCCGTGCCGTTCGCTGACCGCGATCACCTCCACCACCCTGGAGGATCCGTAGGCGAAGATCTCGACCGAATCGCCGACCGCGGCATCGAGAGTGGCCGCCACATCTCGGGAGATCACGATCTCGCCCGGTGCCGGAGTAGCGCCGAGCCCGGCGTACCCGGTGGCCGCCGGGTCCCCGCCGAACGCCCTGGCGTCGTCGAAGTCGAGTTCGCGGAGCAGGACGGACGGCTCCGCTCTTCGCTGACCGTCTGAGGCCGGGGTGGCGATCACCCCCCTGGTGCTGACCGCCGTGAGGACTCCATCGACTCCTTCGATCGGCGGGACGGTGACCGCGTCGAGGACCACCGGCAGGTCGGCGGGGTCGTCGACCACGATTCCCTGGTCGAGGGGGCCATAGTCCGTGCGGGCGATGCTGCGGATCGAGGAGTCGATCGTGTCGCCGATGACGAACGAGGCGGTGATGATCGCGGTGCCGAGCAGGGCCCCGCCGATGACGATTACGGTCTCGCTCGGCCGCCTGGCGAGGTTGCGGAGAGCTTGGCGGCGCAGAAGGGGTCGCCGAACGACGTCGTGCAGCGCGACGAGGAGGATGCCGCCCACGACCACCAACAGCACGGTGGTCATCGCAGGACCTCCTCGGCGGCGATGACGCCGTCCTCGATTCGAACGAGCCGATCGCCCGCGCGGCCCACTCCGTCGTCGTGGGTCACGACGACCAGCGCCTGGCCTTGCGCATTCACCTCCTGAAGGAGATCGAGCACGAGAGCGGCGGTGGAGGAGTCGAGGTTGCCCGTCGGCTCATCGGCCCACACGAGAGCCGGTTCTGTGACGAGCGCACGCGCCGTGGCAACGCGTTGTTGCTCACCGCCGGAGAGCTCAGCGGGACGATGCCGGAGGCGGTCGCCCAGGCCCACGCGGTGGAGCATCTCGCCCGCCTGTTCCCGTGCCTGGCGACCGCCGACGCCCACCGCGAGCAGCGGCAGTTCGACGTTCTCGACAGCCGACAGCACGGGGATCAGGTTGAAGGACTGGAAGATGAAGCCCATGCGTCGCGCCCGGTGCTCGGTGCGTGCGCCGTCGCTCAGCTCCTGGATGTCGAGCCCGTCGATGACGACCGAACCCTCGTCGACGCTGTCGAGACCCGACAGGCAGTTGAGGAGCGTCGTCTTGCCATGGCCCGAGGGCCCCATGACGGTGAGGAGTTCGCCCGGCGCCACATCGAGGTCGACGCCGCGCAGTGCGCTCACCTCGACGGCGCCGCTTCGGTAGGTCTTGTGGATGTCCCGCGCGGAGAGAAGGTCGGAAGTCTCCGGGACGTCCTCAGGGGGATCGGAGACGGTCATGACGGATTCGCTCATGCTGCCAGGGTGGCCGGGCGGAGTGGGGGAGCGCATCGGGGCAGATCCCTGAGCGTGCCCTGACCACCCTGACGCTGACCCTGAGATCCCACTCAGGGTCCGGGAATCAGCTCCTGAGGGCCGGATGGTCGACGAAGGCCTCCAGCGCCGATGGGTCGTCGATCGCCTCGGCGTTCTTCACCGGGCGTCCGTGCACAACCTCGCGGATGGCGAGCTCGACCAACTTCCCGCTCCTGGTACGCGGAATCGCAGGCACCTGAGCGACCACCGACGGCGTGTGGCGCGGAGATGCGCCACTGCGAATCTGGCCCTTGATGCGGTTGATGAGCTCGTCGTCGAGCTCGAGACCGTCCCTGAGGCGGACGAACAGCACGACGCGCGTGTCCGCGTCGACCTGCTGGCCGATCACGACTGACTCGAGCACCTCGTCGATCAGGTCGACCTGACGGTAGATCTCCGCCGTGCCGATGCGGACGCCGCCGGGGTTGAGCGTGGCGTCGCTGCGGCCCGAGATGACCATTCCGCCGTTGGCGGTCCAGGCGGCGAAATCGCCGTGGTGCCACAGGCCGGGGATCTCGTCGAAGTACGCGGCGCTGTATCGCGCGTGGTCTGGGTCGTCCCAGAACCGCAGCGGCATCGACGGAAAGGAGTTGCGGCACACGAGCTCGCCCTGTTCGGGCACAGGCACGGGGGCGCCGTCGGCGCGTGCGACGTCGGCCGCCACGCCGAGCGCCGGCACCTGGATCTCCCCAGCGTGAACAGGGCCAGTGGGGTCGCCGGTCACGAAGCAACCACAGATGTCGGTGCCCCCGGAGAACGAGGCGAGGTGCACGTCGGCCTTCACGTGCTCGTACACGTAGCGGAAGCCTTCAGGGGCCAGGGGCGAGCCGGTAGAGGCCACAACGTCGAGCGAGGCCAGGTCGTGCGTCTCGCCCGGCCGGATGGCCTCTTTCTGGATGCCTTCGATGAACTTCGCGCTCACGCCGAGGAGTCGCGGCTGCAGTTCGTCTGTGATGTCGAACAGGCGGCTGGGTGTCGGGTGGAAGGGCGAGCCGTCGTAGAGGATCAACGTCACCCCCGACGACAGGCCGGCGACCAGCCAGTTCCACATCATCCACCCGGTCGTCGTGAAGTAGATCATGCGGTCGCCGGCACGCAGATCGCAGTGGAGCTGAAGCTCCGACCAGTGCTTGAGGAGGACGCCGCCAGCTCGATGCACGATGCACTTGGGTTTGCCGGTCGTGCCGCTGCTGTAGAGCACGTAGATGGGGTGGTCGAAGGGGAGCGGGGTGAAGTCGGGTTCGGAGGCGTCGGCGTGCGGCGCTGTCCATTCCTCGAATCCGATGGCGTCGGGAAGCGGTGACAGATCGAGCGGTTGATCCCCGTAGGGAACAACGACGGTCGCGGCGAGCGAGGGAAGGCCGGCTGCGACGTGCGCCACCTTGTCGCGGATGTCGTGGCGGGTCCCCCCGTAGAAATATCCGTCTGTCGCCACGAAGACCGAGGGTTCGATCTGCCCGAAGCGATCGAGGACTCCGTCCGCTCCGAAGTCGGGGCTGGTCGAGCTGTATACGGCGCCGATCGAAGCCGCGGCCAAGAAGACGATGATCGCTTCTGGCCCGTTGGGCAGCAGGGTCACCACGCGATCACCGGCCTCGACGCCGGTCTCGATCAGCGCTCGCTGCGTGCGGGCGACCGCTGCGCGCAGCTCGTCCCACGACAGCTCTCGCTGGACGACGTCCTCGCCCCTGAAGATCAGCGCCGGCGCGCTGCCCGATGTTCGGAGATAGTTCTCCGCCAGGTTGAGTCGGGCCTCGGGGAACCAGGAGACGTTGGGGCCGACGGGTCCGCCCCCATCGTTGTCGCCCAGCTCACCGACCCCGCCCGCTGTCTCGAAGACCGCACGCCAGAAGCGGCCTGGCTGCTCGATACTCCACCGGTGCAGTTCGGCGTAGGAGTTGGCGTCGAGTGGGCAGCCGACCCGTTCGGCGAATCGCCACAGGTTGGTGTTGCGGCGCGCATCCTCACTCGGGGTCCACAGAGGTCCGCTCATCGGTCGCCTCGCTGTCGAATCAGAACCAACGTTGCCGTCACCCATCCTCGCGGTCGCGGATCACGAGCGCGCGGCGGCCTTTCCGAAGCCCGATCAGGGTGCCGGACGATGTAGCGCCAGTTCCGATCGGCGTGTGGTGGATCACTCCCAGAACCGTGCCGCCGATGACGATCGCCGCCACGGAGATCGGCCACCACACCGCTCCACCGGTGAGGCAGTCGCGCTCGACGACGATCCACAACGGAGCGCAGTCCTCTGGTGAGCCGTCGATCGTGGCGGTGTGCGGGAGTGCGAACGACAGAACGCCGCCGAGCACCATCATCGAGGCGAGCCATTCCTGGACGCGCTCGGACGCCCGCAGGGTGATCGTCGTGAGGGGCGTGCGTGGCGTCCAGTAGATGGCCTGAAGCGACGCGACCACGATCCCGAGACCTGCGAGGTTGAGCGCCAGGCCCGTCGCCGAACCGACGAGCTGCCAGTAGTCGATCGTTGCGAGCACGACGCCGGCCGAGAGTCCCGCGATCGAACCACGGCCCGCTCGTTCCCACCCGGGGAGCAGGTTGGAGACAGCGGCGAGGACCAGGAGCACGCCGAGAAAGCTGAAGGCGAGGAGCCACAGGAAGCTCGCGACCCGTGGCGACTGCGCTGTGTCTCCGGTGACGATGTTGGCCAGGTAGTGCCCGCTCACCGTCAAGGGCAGGCTGGCGAGCGCGGCCACGGCCATCGCCTGGGCGCGCACGGCTATTCCGGTGCGGTGAGGGCTCCGCACCTCAGCGATCGGCTGGTCTCCTGCCATTGCCGAGAACGCTAGCCGCAGGGGTTGCCGGACGACAGCGCCAGGCCACCCCCGAGCCCCGTTTCGGGTACGCCGTGGCCGCGCTGGCGCAGGCGTCGCGTACCCAAAACGGCGCGCGTTAGCGTGCTGCGATGAGTGCAGGACAGATCAGATGGATCGACGACACGCGGGACGACCCCCGCACGCCGTTCTGGACGCGTGCCAACGCCGGTGAGGTCCTGCCCGATCCGCCGAGCCCGGCGGGATGGGACCTCGTGTTCGACAATGGCGGCACGGTCGCCGGCTGGCGTGACTGCGCGGTCAATCGGTTGGGAATCGAAGCTCACGAGTTCGGCGACGAGCCAGACGCCTGCGGGTTCATCGGGCTGATCGGCGGCTATGCGTATCTCAGCGCGACCTGGATCCGAGTGTGGGCCGAGCGAACACCGGGCATGACCGCCGCCGACGTCGACGCCGCCTACTTCGGCGATCACCCCGACGTGCCGCCATACGAGCCCGAGCCCTGGCACGAGAACGCCCACACGACCGAGACCATGGCCGGCTGGCTCGGCTGGGTCATGGGTGACATGGACCAGTCCGAGCTCGAAGCGCAGCGGGTCGAGGCCCATGAGCACCGGGCGTCGCGGCCCGACCTCAGCGCATTGTCCGACCTCGCCCTCGTCGAGCGAGCGCTCGAGCTGCGGCCGGTGGAGCGTCGTCTGTTCGACATGCACATCAACCAGAGCGGTGCCGCGTCGATCGGCCCGGGTGTCATCGGCGCGGTCTGTGCGGCTGTTGGCCGTCCCGAGGCGGCGATGCGAATCCTGGCCGGGATCGGTGGCGTCGATTCTGCTGCCCCGTCGTTGGCACTCTGGGATCTGTCGCGCATCGTTCGCGCTGAGCCCGAGGTCGCGGGCCTGTTCGACGGCGGAACCGACGGTCTCGAGGACAGGCTGAGGGCGAATCCCGGGGCTGCGAGGTTCGTCTCCGAATTCGAGGCCTTCCTCCGTGAGTTCGGATCTCGCGGACCCAACGAGTGGGACATCCACGCCGATACGTGGGAAACCACGCCCGCCCTCCCGCTGGCCTTCGTGGAGCTGATGCGCCGCCAGGAGGACGACGAGTCGCCGCGCCTCGCTGCCGCCGAGCGCGAAGCAGAGCGCGAGAAGTTGGCCGAAGAGATCGCCGCCGCGGTATCGGGCGACGCCGAGGCCCACGGTCAATTCTTGGCGGCCGTCGCGAGCGCCAACACCTTCGTTCCCGGTCGCGAGCGGTCCAAGACCAACATCGTGCGGGTCATCCAGGAGACCCGGATGGCGGTGTGGGAGCTCGGGCGTCGGGCGGTCGAGCGAGGCGACATCGCGCAGGCGATGGACATCTGCATGCTCTTCGAGGACGAGCTCGTGGCATACGCTGAAGGTGGGCTGGCCGACCTGGGCCCCCTGGTCGAGGCGCGGGCTGCGCATCTCGATGAGCTCCTCGGCCTGGAGCCACCCTTCATCATCAACGGGCGCCGGCCACCGCACAGCGAGTGGGATGCCTCTGGTGGGCGCGAGGTCGAACTCGCGGCCGTTGGCGAGACCATTCAGGGTGTGCCCGGTTGCCCCGGCACCTACCGCGGGCGCGCCAGAGTGGTGCTGGATCCATCCGACCCCTTCGCGCTGGAGCCGGGCGACGTCTTGGTGGCGCCGCACACCGACCCGGCCTGGACTCCTCTGTTCGTTCCGGCCGGCGGTGTCGTGGTCGACGTCGGGGCCGCGTTGAGCCATGCGATCATCGTCAGTCGCGAACTGGGCATTCCGTGCGTCGTGTCGGCGACCGATGCGACGAGACGCATCCCCGATGGAGCGCTCATCGAGGTCCACGGCGACACCGGTGCCGTGACCGTCGTCGAGGTCCCCGCAGCGGCGACCTGAACCCGATGTAGGGTCCAGCACATGGACCCCATCTGTGACGATCTCGAGGCCGAAACAGCGGCGCTGCGCGCCATCGTGGAGGGACTCTCCGAGGACCAATGGCGCCTTCCGACCCCAGCGGCGGGGTGGGACACGCACGAGACGGTCATCCACCTCGGCATGGCGGATGTCGCCGCCAGTACCGCAGTACTCGACGCCACCGGTTTCGCCGAGCTGAAGCAGATGATGGCGAGCGGGAACAGCGACCTCCATCGGCTCGGCGACGTCGATGTCCACTCCATGAGCGGCGCCGAGGTGTGGCAGTGGTTCGAAACGGAGCGGTCGCGCATGACCGACGCTTTCCGGGCCCTCGGCCCCAAGGACCGCATTCCCTGGTTCGGCCCGGACATGAGCGCGCTGTCCTTTGCGACGGCACGGCTGATGGAGACCTGGTCGCACAGCCACGATGTCGCGGACACGTTCGGTCTGGCCTACCCACAGACGGACCGGCTTCGGCACGTCGCGCACATCGGGGTCACGACGCGCGGTTGGAGCTACGCGAACCGCGGCCAGGCCGTTCCCGAAGGGCCGGTGCGGGTGGAGCTTGCCGCGCCCAGCGGGGACACGTGGACGTGGGGCCCCGAAGACGCAGCCGATGTCGTGCGGGCCGATGCCTACGAGTTCTGTCTCCTGGTCACCCAGCGGCGGCACCATTCAGAGGTGGAACTCGATGTCACCGGCCCCCTCGCTCAGGAGTGGGTGGAGATCGCTCAGGCGTTCGCCGGCCCTCCGACGGACACCCCTGCCGGACGCAGCTGAGGCTCAGCCGATCGGCGCGACGGCGGTGATCTCGGAGTCCAACGTCACATCGCCGAGTGACCCCAGGAACGCCTTGTCGGAGAAGGTGAAGACCCCTCCGTCGCTGGCCACCATCAGGTAGCCGTCTCCGTAGGCCACCATGGCGTTGATCGGCGCGTTGAGCTCGATACCCGGGAGGACCTGCGGGACGCTTCCTCGATACGAGGCGCCGCCGAAGCTGAAGGTTCCGCCATCGGCGGCCACCAACCAGTACCCATCTTGTGCGGGGGTCGGCACCAGGCCGACGATCGGCGCAGTCAGCCAGTCGGCTGCCGCGGTTCCCTGGGCCACGAGGTCGACGACGGTCTGGATCGACCCGTGAAAGGCCGCGTCGCCGTTCGCGAAGATTCCGCCGTCGGACCCGACCTGGTAGTACCCGTTGCCGCTCGGTGTGGCGACGGAGTCGATGATGGGACCGTTGAGTTCGAGATGGCTGACGTCGCCGTGGTGCGTGGCGGCTCCGAAAGCGACCGCCCGACCCCGATCGGTGAAGATCCAGTACCCGTCGGAGGTGGGCAGCGCCGACATCGAGACAGCCCCCTCGCCCGCGTCGAGTTCGACTGCGGTGTCGAACAGGTCGCCGTAGTGAAGGGCGTCACCGAACGCCGAAACGGTTCCGGACGTGTCGAGAACCCAGTACCCGCCGCCGGTATGGGTGGGCGTGAGGGCAACCGCGCGTGCGCCGTTGAGGACAAGGGGGCCCATGGCCTCCGCGTCGCCGAAGCCGTGGACGCGCCCAGCCACTTCGAGCATCCAGTAGCCCTCCAACGGGCGTAGCGGTACATACAGCTGTGGGGGGTCGGGGTCGGCGGCGGCGCCCACCTCGTTGTGAGCCGTCACCACCACGATGTGATCTGCGTCGCCGTCGAGCCCGTCGATCCGGGCCGTGGTCGTGTCGCCGTCGACCTCCACCTTCACTGTGGGGCCTGCGCCGACGCGTGTGACGTCGACGGAGTAGCGCGTCAACGGTGCGCCGCCGTCGGTCGCGGGTGGATCCCAGGTGATCGTCAGCCGCGCCCCTGGTCGTGGCACCGCGGCATCTTCGACCTCGGCAACGTCGTCTGGCACCGCGAGCACGTTGCGTGGCGCGCCGGGTGCGGTCACGGGAAGCCCGACGCGGTCGCTCGCCGACGAGAGTCGATCGGTCGAATCCAGGAGCTCCCTGGTGACGACCGCCAGCGAGTCGTCGACGGGAGACGCGCTCACCCAGACGCCGCGCAACGCGGCGCGTTCGTGCAGCGGTTGGGAGACCCCACGGGTCGGTCCCCACGTGCCGTCGGCAGCCCGCACGGCGTGCAGAACGCGTTCGTCCCCGTTGACGAAGCCGCTGTGTACGACACCGAAGCCCCCGCCGGGAGCCGCGGTCACCGCGGGGCGACGGGTAGAGCGCGGGCCAGACACCTCCGATGGCGCGACGTCGCCCGGCGACCAGAGCTCGTAGAGCGTGTCCGTACTCCCGTCGAGATGAACGATGAGCGTGGCGATCAGCGCATCACCGTTCTCGTCGATTCCGGCGTGGGAGCGCGTGTAGGAGACACCGGACGGCTGCTCCACTCGGTGACGAGTCTGGCTACCCCCTGGCGAGATGCGCACCACGTTGCGCTCGATCGCAACCGAAGCACCGGCGGCGCCCACCGTGGACTGCGTGAGCACGTACGTGCTCCCGGTGACCGGGTCGTAGAGCACCTCTTCGACGACCACTGCCTCGCCGGGATCGGCGGTCTGGACGACGGTCGGCTCGCCGAGCCGCCCCAGTCCTGTGTGATCGAAGCGCGCAACGGCGACTTCGGGTCCCGCGCCGAGTGGCCTCGTCCACGCCGCGACGATGTTCGCGGTCGCAGGGTCGCGACTCAGTCGGCCGCCCGTCGACGGCCCGTCGTCGACGGCGACTCCTGCCGCGGTGCGCGATCCCGAGGTGCCGATCTGGCTCAGAACGAGCCGCTGCCCGGCCTCGGCGCCCGAGCCGTCGTCGTGCAGAGCGATCCAACCGTCCGTGTCCTGGCGTGCGATCACGTCGTCGAGCCGGACGAACGCACCGGCGAGCGGTCCCGACAGCTGTCGGGGGTCACCGATCGGTTGACCGTTCGGAGCGAGGCGTTGGAGAAACGACGCAGTTGCGCCGGTTGCGCCATCGAACTCGTGCCAGCCGACCAGGGTCTCGCCGGATCGAGGGTGGACGGTGAGGCGCAGCTCGCCCAGGAGCGCGTCGTTGGCAAGCGAGTGGAAGAGGTGCGGGGAGCTCTCGCGCAACACGTCGGGATCGGTGCTGTCGAGAAGCGGTGCCCCTACGGTCAGTGCGTCCGGATCGCACTCGTCGCGGGGACCCGCTCCCCACGACGAGCCGTTGGGACCGCCGAGCACGGCGACCACTGCGGATCGATCGAGGACCGCGCCCTTCGTGTAGCGGACGTAGCAGCTGGAGCCCGATGCGTTGTCGAGCACGAGGTGTGTGTGGATCCCCGTAGTGGTCGACACGTTCCAGCACGCGCCACCCAGTGCAAAGGGGGAGGCGACCGTCCGGCCGATCCGCACGTCGGCCACCCCGTCGATCACCGTTCCGGAGGGATGCTCGATGTCGGTCAGGTGGTGATACCCGAAGCGTCCGATGGGCTGACCGTCGATCGAAACGCTCACCCACACCATCTGCCCACCACCGGTGCAGCCGTAGTCCTCTGGGGGCGCGATCTCCAAGCGGAGCGCTCCGGTGACGTTGCCGATCCGGGCGTGCACGTCGGTGTCCGGCGCGAACACGTCCATGGTCCAGTCCTCGGCGGCGGTGCGCGAGTGTTCCCAGGGAGCGGTACCGAAGTCGTTTGCCCACGCTCCCGCGAACGGCATCAGCACCTGGGCGGAGCGAGGTGGACCCTCCGCAGCCGAGGACTGCAGGGCTGCCCAGCCCACCAGGGCCAGGGTGGCGATCACAGCAGCGAAAGCTGCGCGGCGAACGTGGTGGTGAATGCGCCCGGCGTGGCTCACGAGGCACTGGACTCTAGCGCCGGGGTGGGTTCGACACGAAGGTCGGCCTGTAGTGTGCGGCCGTGCTCATCGTGGGACTCACCGGCGGTATCGGAGTCGGAAAATCGACCGTGACGAAGCTCCTGGCTGCCCGCGGCGCCGTCACAGTCGATGTGGACGCACTCGGACGAGCTGTGATCGCACCGGGCGGAGGAGCCGTCGACGCTGTCGTCGAGCGGTTCGGCTCGTCGGTGCGCGGTGACGACGGTGGGATCGATCGGGCCGCCCTCGCCGGCATCGTGTTCGGTGACGAGGAGAACCTGGCCGCCCTCAACGCGCTCAGCCATCCGGCCATCAACGAGATGCTCGACGCCGCGGTTGACGACGCGGTCGCTGCGACCGAGGACTCCACACGCCTCATCGTCGTTTTCGACATGGCGGTGCTGGTCGAGAGCACGCTTGGTCAGGACACGCGCCACCCCTACGAGGTGGTCGTGAGCGTCGAAGCCCCACTTCCCATTCGCCTCGATCGACTCGAAGGTCGGGGCATGAGCCGGGAGGATGCGACGGCCCGCATCGATTCACAGGTCACCGACGACGAACGACGAGCCGTGGCTCAGTTCATCGTCGGCAACGGAGGGGATCTCGACGCGCTCGCCGATGCCGTCGATGAGCTGTGGAGTCAGCTGGTGGAGCTCAACGCCCAGCGGGGCTGAGCCCCAGACCGATGGCGGCGATCAGCAGTCGGAGCCGGTGAGCCGGTCGACCGACGCCGCCATGCCGAGGCGGCCTGCAGCGGTGCCGAGCTGGCCGATCACCTCGAGCCCGGCGTCGCCCGTGATCAGCATCGTCGAGCTCAAGAGATCCGACGTGCTCGTCGCCTCCCCGCGGGCGAACGACGTCAGGGTCTCCACGACCGCCTGAGATCGCCGGCGCGACGGCTGGATGACCATGAGCCGCGGGTTCGGGACCAGGATCAGTGCTCCGGTCGGGAGCGGCGAGTCGACGATGTCCTCGAGCCAGGCGAGCGCTGTCGCAACGACGGGCAGCCGGCTCTCGAGAACGATGGTCTCGGCGTCTTCGACGACCACCGTCTCGCAGGTGATCTCTCCGCCGTCACGGGTGTTGGACGTCGCGATCGAAAGTGCCATCTCGGTGGTGATCCCCCATCGTTCGCACCTGTCTGTGTCGACGAATTCGGGGGTGTCCCCACGCGTGACGGCGATCGCCGCTGAGATACCCGGTGCGAGGTCCAGGGTCGGGACATCGCGGGGCAGCAGGTGGCGGGCGGTCTCGTCCACGGCAACGAGCCGGAGTGCGCCGATCGCCGCGTCGAGACCGTCGCCCTGGCGCATCGTCGGCGCAACTGGAGCGACGGGCTCTTCGATCCCCGAAGCCGAAGCCGAAGCCGAAGCCGAAGCCGAAGCCGAAGCGGGGCCGTTGGCGGGGTGGTGGGCCATCGAAGCCCGCATGTCACGACCCGAGCGAATGGCCGAGAGAAGATCGTGGCCCGTGGCGGTGTCGGCGACGCTGTCGCTGGGTTCCGCGCTGGGTTCCGCGCTGGGCGCATCGCCAGTGTCGGGGTCGTCGATGTCGTCCCATGGCTGGACGTCGATGTCGTCCGCCTGGTCCACCTCGAGGGCTTCCCAGGCCAGATCGGGGGACAGGTCGACCTGCAGATCGCGAGCGAGATCGTCGTCGACGCTCGGCTCTTCGAGCGGGGGCACGACGCGGAGGCCCTCGCTCTCGATGACGGTCACGGGCGCGTCGGCCTCCTCGAGCGGCGGTGGCAACTCGATTCCGAGGCTGCCTGCGAACGTGCTGGGTGGGTCGAACGCCGCTGGATCCTCGACGACATCGTGCCGGGTGCACGGCGGAGGAGCGTGGGCTTGGGGTGGCTCGTTGAGGAGCAGTCCGGACATCTTTCGCCAGAACGACGGTTCGTCGCTGGTGTCTTGACTCTTCTCGGCGAGGGTCTCGGTTGTCGAGTCAACGCTGGTCACGCCCAACCCGTCGGCCGGAAGGCCGTTCGCTCAAGCGGCCACCGCCCCCGGGGACGGCCACAGGCGGGCTCAGCCGGCCAGATCCGCCACGGTGAAGGCCACCCCGAAGCGCACACACCACACCACGACGGTGGAATAGCGATCCAGATCGACGTCCGCCGGAATCTCGTAGTTCTGTGGCCCGATGTTCCCCTTGAGGTCGCCGAGGTCGATGAAGTCGTCGTCCAACGCATCGGCGTTTGCGTCGGCGGGCGCGGCGGACAAGTACACGTTGAGGTCGGGACCGTTGTCTGTGGCGAAGTCCTCGAACCGAAGGAATCGTTGCTCGCTCCCGTCGTTGAGGACCACGGCTCGACCGCTGCCGGGGTGACTCCTGGCGCTGAATTCGCCACTCGCGAGCTCGACGATCGCCGGCGCGTCTGGCATCTCATCGCCCGCTTCGACCGTCTGCGGCATGTCCGTTTCGTCCGCGGCGGCGTTCATGTCGGCGGCGAGATCCTCGCTGATCTCGTCGGACGGAAGCCCCGACGCACCCGCACCGGACGCGAAGACGGGAGCTGCTTCGTCGACCTCGTCGTCGATGAACAGCGTGTGGAAACCGAAGAACCCGAAGATCAGCCAGGCGCCCAATGCGGCGAGCACGGCCGCAGCCGGCACGGTCACCTTCCAGTGGCGACGGAGGCGTTGGAGAATTGTCATGCCCAGTCAACCCAGCTGTCCGAGAAATGGTTCCCGATCCGACGATCTCGACCCCATCTAGGATCGGCGACCGTGGCGAAACGCACCTATCCGCATCAGAACCACATCTTGCGACACCTGGAGTTGGTGCATCGCCCCTTGAGGGACGGGAGCCTCGAGGCGACGATGCCGATCCATCGCGATCTGTGCGATGCGACGGGGTGGCTTCGCCTCGGTGCCGTCGCGACCCTCGTGGACTCGGTCGCCGGGCACCACGGAGTGCAGCAAGTGACACCGGACTGGGTCGCCACGCTCCACCTGGGCACGGTGCTCGATCGCGCCGCTGTGGGCTCGGAGGTCAGCGCGCACTGTTCTCCGCTGCGGGTGGGGCGCAACAACGTCGTCACCGAGACCCGGGTGAGCGACGCCGAGGGCGACCTCGCCCGCTCGATCTGCACCTACGCCAGGCTCCCAGCCCGGTCCGACAACCCCGCTGCCTCCGACGCCGGATCGGCCATTGTCGAATACCGAGAGGATCACCCGCTCGATCCGCGCCCTCCTCTCGACGACTACGTCGGGGCACGTCCCCGGCCCGATGAGGCTGTCCTCGATCTCGACCATCACGTGCGGATCCACAACTCCTTCGGATCGATCCAGGGTGGTGCGGTCGTGGTCCTCATGGAACAAGCAGCCGTCCACCTCTGCGACCTCGAGGCCGGGCGAGCTGCCCGATGCCACTCCGCGGACGTCCACTACCTCGCGCAGGCCAAGGGTGGGCCTTTCGAGATCCGGGCCGCACGCCTTGCGAGCGCAGGATCGACCATGTCGGCGCGTGTCAAGATCGTCGACGTGGGCAACGACGACCGGCTGCTGTCGGTTGGAACGGTTCACTGCGAGCTGCTCGGCTGACGAGCGGCGCGAAGAGGCGCGAATAGGCGCGAATAGGGAGGGACAGATGGATCTCGGGCTCACCAGCCGCGTTGCCGTGGTGTCTGGCGGCTACCGGGGCACCGGCGCAGGGACCGCGCGCGTTCTCGCCGCCGAGGGCGCCCGCGTGGCGGTACACGGTTTCGAGCCGGGCCAGGCGGACGCGGTCGTCGCGGGGATCTCCGATGCCGGGGGCCACGCCCTCGCCGTCGACGCCGACCTCGGGGACGTTGCAGCGGTCGAGGAGATGATCGGCGCGATCGAAGCCGCCTGGGGGCCCGTCGAGATCCTCGTGAACAACTACGGGGCTCCGGGCCGCTCCAACTGGGCGACGCCGGCGGACGAGTGGGTGGATGGCTGGGAGCGCAACGTCCAGACGGCGGTTCGGCTCACCCAACGCGTCCTCCCCGCGATGCGTTCGGCGGAGTACGGGCGTGTGGTGTTCCTCGGTACGGTCGGAACCGAACGGCCTGGAGCGCGCAACCCCGACTACTACTCGGCCAAGGGCGCGCTTCCGGTTCTGATTCGCTCGTTGGCCAAGGATCTGCGTGGTACCGGCATCACCGCCAACCTCGTCTCCCCGGGGATGATCGCCACCGACGAGGTGCGGGCCTCGGTCATGGCTCGAGCAGCGCGTGAAGCGGGCGAGGACGACATCACCTGGGACGAAGCGCAGCGGTGGGCGCTCGAGGAGTCGATGCCGAACCTCACCGAGCGGATCCCGGACCCCGAAGACGTGGGCCGTCTGGTTGCCTTTCTCGTGAGCGAACACTCATGGCATCTCACGGGGGCCGACATCAAGTTCGACGGCGGTGCGCTGGACGCGTGATCCCGTCCCCGCTTTCGGGGAACCTCCGTCGCCGGCGATGCGTTACCTCCAGAGGTCCGCGAGACAGGGTCTCCGCGACGGGAGATCTCGTGAGGAAGAACCGATGACCGACACCGCTCAAGAGTCGACCCGATCCGCTCCCACGCCGGAGGGGGGCACACCGGTACCCAGGTCTCGCGCTGCTGGGGCGGGGCTGACGGGCGCAGGAGCGGCGCTGGCAGTCGGCGAGCTCTTCGCGGGGGTGAGCCGCCGCGTACCGTCGCTGGTCATCGCAGTTGCGGACGTCCTCATCCGGCAGGCGGACGCCGACACCGCCGGAACCGCGATCGAGCTGCTCGGAACCAACGACAAGCCGGCGCTCCTCGTCGGCATCGTGCTCGTCACGCTCGCGATCGGTGCTGCGACAGGGGTCGTAGCTCGGAGACGACCTCGGGTACTGGGCGCGGTGTACGTCGGCTTCGGACTCTTCGGGGCGTGGGCCGCAGTCCGGAGCCCGCTGCACTCCGACGCGCTGGCGATCGTGGTCACTGCTGTCGCAGCCTCGGCCGGATTTCTGATCACCCGCTGGTTGCTCGACCTCGCGAAGCGTGAGGTGCCGAGCGCCGGGCTCCTCGCCGAGCCTCCGGGCCGCCGCCGGTTCCTGGCCTCGCTGTCGAGCGTGGCCGTGCTCGCAGCGGTCGGTGGAGCGGTGGGGCGTCGACTTCGGTCGGCCAACACCGTCGAGGCCGAGCGCGCAGAGGTCGCCGAACAGCTCTCCAGCGTGCTCGAGCCGGTGCAAGCCGTCGCGACACACGGCGAGGTGGCCGACCTCGAGGGCATCACCCCCTACCTCGTGCCCAATGAGGACTTCTATCGGATCGACATCGCTGCGGAGATTCCTCAGATCGATCCGGACGACTGGTCGCTGCGGATCGATGGGCTCGTGGATCGGCCACTCGAGCTGACGCTCGATGATCTGCTGGCGGAAGAACTCATCGAGCGCACAGTCACGATCAGTTGTGTCTCGAATCCGGTGGGCGGCGGGTACGCAGGCAATGCGCGCTGGACGGGAGTGCCGTTGGAGGTTCTGCTGGACCGAGCGGGCGTACACCCCGACGCCGATCAGGTCATCGGCCGATCGTTCACCGGCTGGACCGCCGGTTTCCCGACATCGGTCGTGGGCGACGGTCGGACCGCTCTCGTGGCGGTCGCCATGAACGGCGAGCCCCTGCCGACGCGTCACGGCTTTCCTGCCAGGCTCATCGTCGCAGGCCTCTATGGCTACGTCTCCGCGACCAAATGGCTCTCCAACATCGAGCTCAGTCGGTGGGACGACTTCGATGGCTATTGGATCCAGCGCGGCTGGGCGAAGGACGGACCCGTGAAGATCACCTCACGGATCGACGTTCCGCGGGGCGGGATTCGCGTGCCCGCTGGAACGGTCGTGTTGGGCGGAGTCGCGTGGGCGCCAACCCACGGCATCGACCGAGTCGAGGTGCGCCTGGACGGAGCCGATGAGTGGATCCCCGCAGTGCTGGGCGACGCGGTCTCCGACGAGGCGTGGGTGCAGTGGTCTGCGGCGTTCGATCTGGCCCCCGGTACCTACTCAGCCGAGGTTCGAGCGGTCGATGGCGACGGTCGTCTGCAACCGCCGGGACCCAAAGGCGTGTTCCCCGACGGGGCCGAGGGCTACCACCGCGTGCGGTTCCAGACCGTCTGACCGGGCCCAGGACTGTCCCATCCCCGGGCTACGTTGTGCGCTCGTGACGGCGCCCCAGCCCCGCCTCTTGGCCTTCGACATCGATGGGACCCTGCTCCGCTCCGACGGAAGCGTGTCGGCGCGCGTGCGCGGGGCGCTCGATGCGGCGCGCGACCTCGGCCTCGTCCTGTCGTTGTCCACGGGACGACCGTGGCCCCAAGCCTTTGGCGTCGCCGCGGACGCGGGCGGGATGGACTATGGCGTCTGTCTCAACGGCGCGGTCGTGGTGGACGCTGTCGAGGGCCACACGCTGGCGCTGCGCACCATGACCGCCGAGCAAGGTCGCGCGACGGGCCGACTGGCCCGCGAGTTGCTTCCCGACGCCACCCTCGCCGCCGACATGGCCGATGGCCGCCATTTCTGGGAGAGGGATTTCCATCCGATGTTTCCGGTCGATGTCGAGGCCGTCAGGGTCGACGACGCCGTGAGCATCGTCGACGGTCCGGTCCTGACGTGGCTCGTGGGATCACCGGGATGGGATCCGGCGGAGATCATCACCACCCTGCACGACCACATGCCTCCGGGCACCGAGGTCCGGCCGTCGGGCCTCGACATGGCCGAGATCGCTGCGTTCGGAGTGAGCAAGGCGTCCGGACTGCAGATCGTGGCCGACCGCCACGACATCGCCCGGGACGAGGTGATGGCGTTCGGCGACGGTCTCAACGATCTCGAGATGCTTCGCTGGGCCGGCCATCCGGTGGCGATGGCCAACGGCCATCCCACCGTCCTCGACGTCGCGAGGCGCATCGCCCCGTCCAACGACGACGACGGCGTCGCAGTGGTGATCGAGGGCGTCCTCGCGTCGATCTGATCGGGCGGCCTCATCTCCGCGCCTCGACATGCCGATGGAGTGCATGTTGTGGAGGCTCGATGCCCTGGAAGCGACCTGACTTCTCACACCGTGGCGCGCTGACGATCCTGGTTCGGCTCGTCGCGCTTCTGGGCGTCGCCTACGCCGCGACGGCCGCGTTCGTCTGGGTGGGTCCGATCGGCTCGTCCGGCCGGTTGCCTTTCCTCGTCGTACACGGGGCGACTCTCGTCGTCCTGACATCGGCTGCGGGGTGGGTGCGGCTGATCAAGCCGCGCAACCAGGCGATGATGGCTTTCCGCGAGCAACAACTCGAGCACGCCGCTGAGCTCGAGCAGGAGGCCGTCGAGCGCGACTTCGTGGCTCGCTTCACCAACGCCAGCGAGCTCGCAGACAGTGAAGCGGACGCGTACGACGTCGTCCACCGCGGTCTCGAGTTGCTCGTCGGAGACCGTCCATCCGAGCTGCTGATGGCCGACTCGAGTCGGGCGAGCCTGCGCCCGGTCACCGTCGCCGGCCCCGAGGGCATCGGTCCCGGCTGCCCGGTTCCCTCCCCGTCGATGTGCCCTGCTGTTCGCCGCGGCCGCACGGTCATCTATCAGGACAGCGAGGCGCTCGACGCGTGCCCCCATCTGCGACACCGCGGGGACACCGGGCAGTGCTCCGCCGCGTGCGTCCCGGTCAACGTCCTCGGACGATCGATCGGCGTGCTGCACGCGATCGGCGAGGTCGGGGAACCTCCTGCGCCGTCGCAGGTTCGGGGTCTGGAGACGATCGCCCACGTCGCCGGTGCGCGCATCGCCATGGTGCGGGTCCTGAGCGAGTCCGAGACAGCGGCGGGTACCGATGCGCTGACCGGCCTCATGAACCGGCGCCAGCTCGAAGACCGCACCCGCATGTTGATGCGCGGCTCGGTGGAGTTCACCGTGGTGATGGCCGACCTCGACCACTTCAAGCAGCTCAACGACACCCACGGACACGAAACGGGTGATCGCGCCCTGCGCGTGTTCGCCGAGGTCTGCTCCAAGACGCTGCGGCCAGACGATCTGATCTGCCGGTACGGAGGCGAGGAGTTCGTGCTCGTCTTCCCGCGGACCACCACCACACACGCGGTGACCGCGCTCGAACGGCTTCGGGGGGCCCTCGCCGAGCGCTTGCTCGCGGGAGAGGTGCCGTTGTTCACCAGCAGCTTCGGGATGGCGTCATCGCACGACGGCGAGACCCTCGACGAGATGCTGATGGTCGCCGACCGAGCGCTGTATCAGGCAAAGGCGGCCGGCCGCGATCGCATCGTGATCGCCGGTCGTTCTGCCGTCCCCGAGGACGACTACGACGACATCGTCGGCTGAGTCGTCACCGTTCAGTCCGAGTCGGACTCGGGCTCGATCTCGATCGGCGGAGCGTCCTCCACCCCGTGGAGGAAGATCGCGGTTCGAGGGGCAAAGAAGAGCCGCCACGCCTGTGTGATGCCGCCGTTTGGTCCGCAGCGAAGATGGGTCTGGCCGCCGGGCGAGACCTCGGCGAGGTACACCGGGCTCGCGATCCACAGCAGCCGGAGCCGCACGCTGTGTTGGCCGGGGTCGACCTCGAATCCGACCGTCTTGTCGTTGCGGATCGTCCCGACGCGTTCGCCGTCGATCTCGACGTGGTAGCTCCGGATGGTGTCCCGATAGTGATGGATGCGCTCGAGGACGAGCAGAGTCGAATCGATCATGTGTCCCCCACGGACCGCGGTGCGGTGAAGCTAGCGCGCGGCGACGGTGGCGGTGTCGTCGCTGCGCACCGAGAAGCGTTTCCGGCGTCCGCGCGCGGTCGGCGGCGGCACGATGTCCTGGCCGGGCCGGTGGACGACGGCTGCGGTGACGCGGGGATCCGGCCCGGAGAACTGACCGGGTCCAGCCGGCGGCTCGGGACCACTGTGGCGACTGGCGGCAATCGTCTCTTCGATGATCCGACGGCGCCTGGCCAGGCCCGCGGCGAGTGCCGACCCGATCAAGAGCACGGCGAACGCGGGAATCAGAGCCTCGAAGGCTCTCGCCCCTGTGTCGCTGCGGGTGGTCGATGTGGTGTCGTCCACCACCGCTGTGGTCGCAAGTGCGTTTGCCTCGCTGAGAGCGACGTCCTCAGCGATCGTCGCGGCGACGAGTTCGGCGTGCGCCGCGTCGAGAGCGACGCGGAGCGATCGCCAGCGAGGGAGGGCGGCGGTCAACAACTCGACCTGGGACTCGAGCTGGTGGACGTGGCGGTCGAGGGCGGCCTGGGCGTTGGGGTCGGTCGCCGCTGCGAGCGCGGTTCGAGCTGTCAGCAGCTCGGATTCGGCGCGTTCGAGAGTTGCACCGACGTCGAAGATTCCGATCTCGGCCTCGTAGGCGGCGAGGGCCGCATGCGCGGCGTCTGCGTGGTCGGTGGCGGAGTTCAACCGCGCCTCGGCGAGGTGGATCTCCGATTCACCCGCCCAGGTCATCAGGTAGACGGCGAGGAAGTCGAGGAGCTCCTGGCCCGCCGCTGCCGAATCGGTGGTCACCGTGAGGCGCACCCCGCCGGCGGCCGCTGTCGCAGTGGGGGCGTCGAGGATCTGCGCAGACCGGAGCTCGGCCAGGCCCTGCGCCTGGACGTGGACCGCCGGTAGGTCCAGCGCGAGCTGAACGTCGGCCGTCGAGCCCAGAGCGGTGAGCGCTGTCTCGTCTGCGGTGAGGACTCCGCTCGTCACGATCGCGGCGTCATTCGCGCCGCGCACCCACACGACCGCGCCAACGGCGACTGCGATCGCCAAGACGGCTGCGAAGCCAGCGGCGCCTCGTGTGGTCGCGCGCCCGCGCGAATCGTCGGTGCGATGTGGCACGTCGAGCCGGTCGGCCGAGGCAGTCGCCGGTATAGCGATCGCCGGTGGTGGCCTCAGGGCGGCACGGGTACGGTGCTGCCCGATGCCTGCCGAACACCGTGCCGAGATCGACGCCTGGATCGTCAGCAATTGGGACCCCGCCATCACCGTGGCCGAGTGGTGGAGGCGCCTTGCGGATGCCGGGTACTCCAACCCGAGCCTCGCCCCGCCCTTCGGTCATGGGTGGGGGAGAGCCGAGACCCGCGATCTGGCGGCGGCCATCCGCGAATCGGATGCGATCGGGGCACCGGCCGGCCTCGGCATGCTCCTCGCCGGCCCGACGATCCTCAGCCATGGGACCGATGAGCAGATTCAGCGTTTCGTGCCGCGCATCCTCGACGGCAGCGATGCGTGGTGCCAGCTGTTCTCCGAGCCGGGGGCGGGCAGCGACCTCGCTGGCCTACAGACCCGAGCGGTGCGCGACGGGGACGAGTGGGTGATCAGTGGCCAGAAGGTGTGGACCTCTGAGGGAATGCACGCGAATTGGGGCATGCTCATCGCCCGAACCGACCCCGACGCGCCCAAACATCGGGGGATCTCGTGGTTCGCGTTCCCGATGGATCAGCCGGGCGTCGACATCCGCCCCCTGCGCGAGATGACGGGCCGATCGCTCTTCAACGAAGTGTTCATCGACGAAGCGCGCGTGCACAACGACTGCGTGATCGGCGACCTCAACGACGGGTGGCGGGTTGCGAACACAACCTTGATGGTCGAGCGATCAGGCATCGGCGGCGGCCACGGCATGGCCTACGCGGCGGCCGATCCCGGAAGCATCGCGGGCCACCTCGAGCAGCCGGCCGGGAGCTTCAAGGGAAAGCGCCTGGCCCTCGCCGCAGGCGGAGTGGGGCCCGGAACCCTCCAGACCCTCATCGATGTCGCAGCCGAGCGGGGCGTGTTGGGCGATCCGCGCATCCGCCAGGAGTTGGCGAGCCTGCACTCCGACATCGAGCTGATGCGGCTGTCGGCGATCCGCGGTCGCCAGCGCGGTCAACAGACCGGAGCAGAGGGCAACCTGGCCAAGCTGAACATGACAGCCGCCCTCCGTCGAACCCGCGAGCTCGCCGGCTCGATCCTCGGTGCGGACATGACGCTGTGGGGTGATGACTCGGTGTCGGGTGGGGTGCTGCAAGAGATGACTGTGTTCAGTCCAGCGCCGTCCATCTACGGCGGCACGGACGAAGTCCAGCGCAACATCGTGGGAGAGCGGGTCCTCGGACTTCCCAAGGAGCCGGGTCTCTCCAAGGACACGCCGTTCAGGGAGCTGCTCCACAACGCGACGTCGTGGTGAATCGGCGACAGACCCCGTCGATTCAAACCTGAACGATTCGGACACCCACCCGGACGGGTCCGCGGTGCCGTGACCCGCGATTCAGTCGGTCCGGATGGGGGCAACGAGATGGTGGAGAAATTGGACAGGCTGGAGCTTGCCGCCCATGCCTTCCGCGAGTGGCCACCTTTGCGACCGCCTAGCACACCCACCTCGTCGAGCTCGACTCTCCCGATGTCGCCGATGGCGGGATCCCGCGCGACCCAACTTCGTAAGCATCTGGCTACCGAATGGGTGCGCCATGAGGCAAGCTGGTGGCGTGGCGGTCCAAACTCCAGAGGTCGACGAGGTTCCGGAGCTTCCCTCCATCGTCCTGGTCGAGGGCTTCGGCGTCGTCGAAGAGGCTGTCGCCGAGCGCAAACTCGACCCGGGAACGCCGTGGAAGTTCGGCGGAGCGCTCGTTGTCCTGCTCGCAGCCATGGCTCTGCTCGTGAGCTTCGTTGTCGGGTCGGGCGACGACTCGGCCGACGCGGAACTCGACGCGGCTCCGCCGGCCCCGCCTGTCGTTCGGGAGACCGTCGCCCCACGCACCACCCTCCCCGCTGTCGCATCACCCAGCGGTATCACCGACCTTCCGGGACTGCGTCCAGCGGCAAACGTCACGGCGATCCTCGATGGGGCGCTCTACCGCCTCGATCTCGACTCGGGCGCCGCAGAGACGATCGAGACCGAGCAGCCCCTCGAGGAGTTGTTCGTTCTCGACGGAATCGTCGTTGCTCGCGCGGGACGAGACCTGGTGCGAGTCGAGCCAGACGACGGGTCGATGAGAGTTTTGGCCAACGGCGTGGGTGAGCTGCTGGCTGGGTACGCGCCTGCATCGATCGTGTCGGTCGCCCGTGATTCGGAGGGGATCGTGGCTCGGGTCCTCGGTCCCAATGGAGTCTTTCGAGCTGGCGCGCGTCTTCCAGGCGAAGCGCAGGTTCACGGAAGCGTGAGAGATCGCCTCGTCGTGACATTGGCCGGGTCGGTCCTGGTCACCGACGGCACGGGCACCGACGACGGAACCGTCGAACTCGGTCCCGGGCGCGTGCTGGCCATCGGCGCGAACCGCATCACACGGCTGGTGTGTCAGCTGGATGGCTGTCTCATCGTGAGCACCGACCCTTCGGGAACGTTGCTCGGTGAGGTCGTTCTCGGCGAGGTCCTCGCGTCGTCCGCCCCCGAGCGATGGTCGGGCTTGGGTGCCCTGAGCCCCAACGGAACCTCGCTGTTGGTCCAGCTGATCCACGGCAATGGGTCGCTGTCCGGCGCCGTCGTCGTCGACCTGATCACCGGCGAGGAACGGCACAGCCCCGAACTCGGCACCGACTTCGGAGATCCGGCGTGGGCGCCAGACAGCCGCTTCGTGGTCTACCCCTTCGACGGCGATCTGATGCTCTGGGATACCCAGTCTCAAGCCGGGCAGCTTCGTTCGTCGCGCGCGTCACTGCGGCTCGACCTCTCCGACATCGCGCTGCAGAACTGATCAGACGGTCCACCAGCTACTCGGCTCCCGGTCGAGGACAGCCTGCGTCGCCGCGCGTCGCTGCTCGTCGGGAGTGCCCAGCGCGCGGAGGACGAGGTCGACGAGTGTCACGAGCGACGTGTCGAGCGGTGTGTCGAACTCGTCCTTCGCGATCGCGCCGACGTGAAACATGAGCGTTCCGAAGTAGGACGCCATCACCAACGGCTCCGGCAGCGGCATGAACTGGCCGCGCTCGACCCCTCGCTTGTGAACGGACGCTGCGACTCCGACAGCGCGCTCATCGGGAAAGAACCCGGCGAGGAACATCTGGTGCGTGTAGCGGGCGAAGGAACGATCGACCCAGGTGCGACTCGACGCCACCGCTGTGACGATCCCGAGGACGCTGGCCGGTTCGTCGTCAGGGCGGAGGAGGTCGCCGACCTTGCGATGGTGCGACTCCCAGTCCTCGTCGAGGAGCGAGCAGAACAGGGTCAGCTTGTCGGGGAAGTAGTTGTAGAACGTGCCCAGCGCGACATCGGCCTCGTCGGTGAGGGCCTGAACCGAGAGGTCGGGTATCCCGACTCTGCCGATGAGATCCCTGCCGGCCTGCACAAGCGCATGTCGCGTCGCCCGTTTGCGGCGCTCCACTCGGGTGAGCTCCTGCTGTTGGGTCATGGCGAGCTGGTCCTCGTCGGGGTGTCTGCCGCGCAACCGGTGCTGTACTCAGTCGGCCCCGACCTCAGCGAGATAACCGAGGTAGTTCACATCTGAACAGCTACCCGGACAACCGCTCCGGCGGAATGAGGACGAACAGCCCGCTGGCCGCGATGAGAACCTCGCCGTCGGGGTCGGGGCCGTGGTCGTCTCCGCCGCGGACCGTCAGGTCGACGTGGAGTTTGCGCCCCTCGCGTGCAGACTCGTGCGCCTCGAACCACACGGGTGAGTCGACCGGAACACCGCCCTTGTAGTCGATCTCGAGCCGGGCGGTGTAGGCCGCCACGCCGAGCACCACCATCAGATAGCCCATGGCGTCGTCCACCATCGAGGCGATCGCGCCCCCGTGTGCCCGCTGCGGGGCGGACTCGAAGGCGGCCCCGAAGATCACCCGCGCACGAACTCCCTCGCCATGGCGGCGCATGTCGACGTCGCTGCCGAGCGGGTTTGCGGGGCCGCTGAGGGGGCGGTCGCTGAACGCGATCACTTCGGCGCCGTCAGGTGGTCGGGCATCGGTGTAGCGCCGTGCGAGGTAGTCGGTCGGGCGCGGGGACGGCTCGCGGTCGACCAAGCGATCCGCCAGCCGGTCGGCCGCGTCTTGGATCTCCGCCAACTCTGCGTGAGTCGCCCGGTGCCGTACGAGAGCGTTGCCGAGGCGTCGTAGCGAAGCAGCCGCCACCGAGCGGGCGTCGAAATCGGGGTCGGGGTACACGAAGTGTCGAACGTCGTCTGCACTGCGGTCTGGCTCCGACACGACGCGGACAATAGGACATCAGTCGGGAGGGGAGGGCTTGCGGCTCCCATGTGGCTGCATTCCGCTATTGTCGCCTTCGGCGACGGGCCGCTCGGGCCACGCCTCCGATCCGGTCGTCGCTGGCGCTCCTCCCTACTCGAGCGGCTCCTGTGACGAGCGGCGCTGGGTCGGTACCGTGCAGCTGGTGGGGCTCAGCACTTCAGACAGCGGCCTCGCGGTCGTCGGGAAACGGATGCGGCGCTGGATGGTTGCTTGTGCGTTCATCGGCGCGATGGTGAATGTCCAACCAGCCGCGGGTCAGCAGGAGCTGGACCAGCCCCAGCCCGACGCCGGCGACAGCGGCGAGGACATCCCCGTCGGCCAAGTTCCGCCTCTGGCTCCAGGACTGCTCCAGAGCGCGGCCCACGACGGTGAGCGCGCCGCAACGGAGATCCAACGCCGCATTGCCGAGCTGCACGGAGCCCGTGTCGCCCTCGCGCGGGGCGAGAGCGCGGAGGCTCAGCGCGCCCTCGACGACGCAACCGACCGCCTCGTCGGACTGGCCGCATCGCTCCAAGATCAGGGCGCTCGTCTGGACACTCTTCAGTTCACACACAGGCAGCTGGTGGGCGACTACCTGCAAGCCCGCGATCGGCTCGCACGCCACGTCGCGGTCCTGTACACCGCCAACCCCGATGTCGCGATCGCCAACGACCTGCTCCGCTCGGGCGACCTCGAGGCGGCGATGGTCCGAGGCCTGTTGATCCGTTCGATCCTCGACTCTGGCCGACGTGAGCTTCTCGCCACCCATGTCGCAGCGAGCAGCTCGGACCCCGACATCGAGGGTCTGGCGCGCCAACACGCGGCCGCCCGCGAGGGGCTCGCTCCTCTCCTGGATTCCGAGGAGCTCGCCGCACACGTGGTCGCGCTTGCCGAGGACGATGTCGAAGCCGCGCTGTCACTCGCCGGCACCTGGATCTTTCCCGTTGCAGGCGACCACGACTTCGTCGATTCGTTTCTCGCGCCGCGCATGGTCGGGACCCGCAGCGCACACCGCCACCAGGGCGCCGACATCTTCGCCGAAATGGGCACCCCAGTTGTCGCCGTCGAGCGCGGGCTGATCGGACGGGTCGGAGAGGTGAGCCTCGGCGGCCGGCGGGTGTGGCTCGTCGGTGAGTCGGGGACCAACTACTACTACGCCCACCTGTCGCGTTTCGCCGACGGGCTCGAGTCTGGCCAGTTCGTCGAGGCGGGGACGGTGCTCGGCTACGTCGGCGACAGCGGCAATGCGGTGGGAACTCCCCCGCACCTCCACTTCCAGGTGCATCCAGATGGGGGTCGGGCCGTCAATCCGCATGCCCTGCTGCTCGCCGGGGCCGTGATCAGCTCCTGACCCGAGCCAGGTAGGCGTGGGTGGTGTAGCCGAGGTCGTAGCGCCCGCCGTGTCGATCGATGATCTCGGCGATCGAGTCGATGAGCGTTTCGAGAACCCCCGGGTCGAGCATCCGGTGGTCCGACTGGGTGCGGAGGTTGGAGCAGTGGTCCTCGGTCGTCACCTCGCGCGACCATCCGATCTCGCGCAGCTCGACCTGCTCGAAGAGCCCGCTGTTGTCGAACTCGTCGCTGGGGGTCGCCGCGCTGACCGCGGACTTCGAACCGGGAAACTGCACCGCAGCCAGACCGCGCGCCAGATCGGGGGCGCACCTGAGGTAGACCTCGTCGATCTCCTCGGCGAACGGACGCTCCGCGACGTCCGGACGATTCCAGAACACACAGAGCCGTCCGGTGGGTGACAGGCAGGCCGCGACGTCGGCGAAACGGGTCGCCGGGTCGGCCCAGTGCCAGGCCTGCCCGCTCACCGCGAGGTCCCAGCGCCTCTCTCCCGGATCGAAGTCCTGGAGTGCGGCAACTTCGACGGTGAGGCGCCCGCTCGCCGCCGCTGAGCTCCTGGCCACCTCGCCCATCGCCTGATCTGGCTCGACCGCTGTCACGTGATGGCCTCGGCCGACGAACCATGTCGAGGACTTGCCCGTCCCCGCGCCGATGTCGAGGATCCGAGCTCCGGGAGCCAGTTCGGCGCGATCGACGATCCAGTCGAACAGCGACGACGGGTAGTCGGGTCGGTGACGGTGGTAGAGCTCGGCGACCTCGCCGAAGACCCGGGACTGCCTCCGCTCCGTCACGGTTGCGGCGCAGCCCAGCTGAGCCACCGCCCGTCGCGGAACTCCAGGCGTAGCGAGAGCCCGAAGCAGTCAGACAACGATTCTGGGGTGAGGACCTCGTCGAGGGGCCCGGCGGCGAGCGGCTGACCGTGGCGCAGGAGAAGGCAATGGGTGAACGACGGAGGGATCTCGTCGGTGTGATGGGTGATGAGGACCGTGGCGGGGGTGTCGGGATCCGAGGCGAGTGAGGCGAGGCTGGTGACGAGTTGCTCGCGACCGGCCAGGTCGAGCCCAGCCGTGGGTTCGTCGAGCAAGAGGAGCCCCGGGTCGCCCATCAGCGTGCGCGCGAGCTGGACTCGCTGCTGCTCGCCTGAGGACATGGTGGCGAACGTGCGGCCGGCGAGCGGGCCTGCGCCGACCCGTTCGAGACATGCCGTCGCGGCTGCTTCGTCGTCCGCGTCGTAGGTGTGCCACCAGGTTTCGAGCGCCGCGTGGCGCGCGGTCATCACGATCTCCTGGCCGGTGATGTCGGGTCGGAACTGGTCCCGCAGCGACGAGCTGGCCAGGCCGATCCGTTTGCGCAGCTCGCGGACGTCGGTCCGCCCCCAACGCTCGCCGAGCACCTCCACCGTGCCCGTCGTGGGGAATCGATAGAGGCTCAGGATCTTGACCAGGCTCGTCTTCCCGCTCCCGTTGGGTCCGAGCACGATCCACCGTTCGTGGTCCTCCACGATGAGGTCGAGTGGACCGAGGACGGGGACCTCGTCGTAGACAACCGAGACGCCGTGAAGCTGAACGGCGCGGGAGTGGGCGCTCACCCGATCAGCTTGACAGTTGTCAGGCGACTTCCTCGAACTCGGCGGTCGTCAGCGGGTGCTCGAGGGCCCACCGGGTGGTGTCTTGGATGGCCTGGGCTGAGGCGCCGAACATGCGGAGAACGGTCCCGACGGCGTAGCGCAACAACAGCTCGTCGGCGACGGCTCCGTCTTCATCGGCGTATTGCCGCAGAAGCCCGCCCACCATGTCCCGGGCGCCGACGATGGCCAAGGAGCCGTCAGCGACATCGAAATCTCCGCTCGCGAGCCCGCTGCGGAGTGCGGGAACGAGCTGCGACTCATGCAGGTCGTCGGTGGGCCATCGGCCCTGGGACCAGAACTCGGCTGCGAATCGCGCCCAACCCGGCTCGCGTACCGCGCGCCACACGCAGGTGGCCACGACGGCGGCCACTCGTTCGACGTCGTCTCTCGCTCGATCTTGGAGCGCGCGGATCGCACCATGCATGCGCTGGTTGTCTCGCGTCAGGACCTCCTCGACCAACTCCTCTTTGTTGGCGAAGTGGTTGTAGAAGGTCCCCAGAGCCACGTCGGCGAGCTCGGTCGTCGTCTGGATCGACAGGCCTGCGAGGCCGGCGGTCGAGATCTGCTGCTCACACGCCGCGAGCAGGTTCGCCCGCGTCAGCAACTTCCGTCGCTCGGTCCGTGTGATCGGATCTGCCATGGCTCATTCCGCCCGTTCGTTCCCCTCACGACCGATCGCTCGGCCACCCACCGAGGACGCCGAACCGGACCGTACCACCGGTTTTTGGATGTTGTGTGCACCGTAAGGAGCCGCTCGAGGGCCACAGGGCGTGGGATCAGCGGTGCTCGCTCGCCTCGGTGTGCGACATCCACGTCGCGAACATCTCCGCGTACCGCCCTCCGGCCGCGACGAGCTCGTCGTGGGTGCCCAACTCCACGATCCCCGCGTCGTCGATCACCGCGATGCGGTCGGCTTTCATCGCGGTGGTGAGCCGGTGGGCGATCAGGATCGCGGTCCGGCCCTCCAGCAAACCGTCGAGAGCTCGCTCGATGTGCGCCTCGCTGCGAAGGTCCAGGCTCGACGTCGCTTCGTCGAGCACGATCACCCGCGGGCGAGCCAGGAATGCCCTGGCGAGCGCCAGGAGTTGTCGCTCGCCCGCCGAGAGGCTGACGCCCCGCTCGTGGACCAGAGTGTTTGCACCTTCAGGAAGCTGGTCCACGATCTCGCTGAGACCGACCTGGTGGAGAGCCGACGCGATGGTCTCGTCATCGGTGTCCGGTGAGGCGAACGCCACGTTGTCGCGAATCGAGCCGTGGAAGAGAAACGGCTCCTGGGGCACCACGCCCAGCTGACGGCGGAGCGAGTCCTGGGTGACGCCGCGCAGGTCGTGACCGTCGATACGGACGGCCCCCGCCGTCGGATCGTGGAATCGGGTGATCAGCTTGGCGATGGTGCTCTTGCCCGCGCCGGTCGGGCCCACGAGGGCGAAGGTTTCTCCAGGTTCGATCTGCACGTCGATTCCGGCGAGGACCTCGGTCTGGCCGTCGTAACTGAACCGGACTCCATCGAGCTCGACCCGCCCGTCGATCGGCGGGAGCTCGATGGCGTCGGGTGCGTCGCGCACCGAGGGGTCCGTCGCGAGGATCTGAGCCATCTTCCGAAGTGCCGACTGCCCCTGTTGATAGGTGTTGTAGAGCTGCACCAGCTGCTGGATCGGCGCGAAGAACGTGGTGACGAACAGCACGAAGGCGGTGAGCTCGCCGATCGTGAGGCGATCGTCGAGCACCATCCATCCACCGATGAGCAGGATGAAACCCTGCGCGGCGATGCCGACGCCCTCGACGGCGGGGCCATAGATCGCCCCGGCTCGCGCCGTGTAAAGGTTGGCGTCGAGGTAGTCGCCGACGATCCGGCGATGTTGGCGGGCGTTGATCAGACGGCGGTTCATCGCAGCGATGACCCGGACGCCTGCGAGGTTCTCCGACAGATCTGCGAGGACGTCCGCGATGCGGTCCCTGACCGTCGCGTAGCCGGCCTCGCTCACCGTGCGGAACCACAGTGTCAACACGATCAGTGGCGGAAGGATCATCGCCAGGAGGATCATCGCGAGCGTCGGGCTGTAGCCGAAGAGAACGATCGTGACGACAGTGACCGTCAGGGCCTGGATCACCAGGTTGACGAAGCCCTCGTTGACCAGCAACGTGAGCGCCTCCACGTCGGAGGTCATCCGGCTGAGGAGCACGCCGCTCTTCTCGGAGGTGTACCAGTCGAGGCCCTGCCGCTCGAAGTGGGTGAACAGTCGGATGCGGGTGTCGAACATCAGGCTCTCGCCCAGCCAACCGTTCCACCTCTGCCGCACGAAGCTCAGAACGATGTTCGCGGCGACGACACCGAGATACACGAGCACCACAGTGGTGAGCACGTCCTTGTCCCGTGCCGCCACACCATCGTCGATCCCGCGCTGGGTGAGAATCGGGCCGGCCAGCGTGCTGACCGTCTCGAGGATGAGCAGCAGCAAGCCGAACAGCGCCGCCCACTTCCGGGGCCCGAAGAGGCGTCCGAGCCCGAAGCGGGGACGCGGGCCAACGACCGGGTCGTAGGGAACATGTGGCGGCGAGTGCTCGGGTTCCTTGTCGAGGATCCGGTTGGCGCCCTCTTGGAGTTCGCTCGGCACCCCGGCGAAGGGCAGTCCTGCCGCGGCGCTCGACTGGGTGGCGGATGGTCCGCCGAAGACACCGCCACCGCCCATCATCACCATGGCGAACCGCCACGTTCTCCTGCGGCGAGCTCGCCATCCTCCTCGTCGGCTGTGGCGAGTACCTCCACATAGCGAGGCTCGTTGCGAAGCAGCGACTGATGGGTGCCGTCTGCGACGATGCGGCCGTCCTCGATCAGCACCACTCGCTCGGCGAGACCGATCGTGGAGAGCCGATGGGCGATGACGATCGTCGTGCGGCCCTCGAGCAGTCGGGTGAGAGCGCCGTGAATTCGTTCCTCGACGCCGACGTCGATCGCACTCGTCGCGTCGTCGAGGACGACGATCGCGGGATCGGCGAGGAAGGCTCTGGCGATCGCGATTCGCTGCCTCTGGCCACCAGACAGGTCGTAGCCCCGTTCGCCGACCACCGTGTCGTAGCCCCGCTCGAGGTCGGTGATGAACCCGTGAGCCTGCGCCGCCTGTGCCGCCGCCACGACCTCGTCGCGGGTGGCCCCTGGCCGCCCGTATGCGATGTTCTCGTGGACCGTGGTCGAGAAGAGGAAGGGTTCGTCGGGCACCAGCGCGATCGCCTGGCGCAGCGATGTAGCGGTGAGGTCGCGTACGTCGTGGCCGTCGATCTCAACGTGGCCTGATCCGGTGTCGTAGAACCGCATGAGCAGACGGGCGATGCTGGACTTTCCCGATCCCGTGCGTCCCACGATCGCCAGGGTCTGGCCGGCGGGGATCTCCAGGTCGAAGCCGTTCAGGACCTGGGGTGCGTTGTCGGCTCCGGCCGCACCACCGATGGTCTCGGTGCCGTAGGCGAACGACACGTGGTCGAACACCACTGCACCCCGCGCGTCGACGAGGTCGATCGCTCCCGGTCGGTCGTGAACCGAGGGCGGTTCGTCGAGGATCTCGAAGATGCGATCGGCTGAGGCCTTGGCCCGCTGGCCGAGGATGAGCAGCATCCCGATGAACCGAAACGGGGCCTGGAGCAGCACGATGTAGAGGTTGAACGCCACGAGATCGCCGACCGTGAGGTCGCCGTCGATCACCGCTCGACCGCCGACGAGCAACACGAGAGCCAGGGCGAAGCGGGGAAGGTTCTCGATGAACGGCGTGTGGCTCGCTCGAGTCTTGTGCTGTTGCAGGTTGGCCCACCGAAGACGCGTGGCTGCGGCGGCCAGCTTGTCGATCTGGCGTTGTTCGGCGGCGAAGGCCTTGACCACCCGGACACCGCTGACCGACTCGTCGACCACCGTGGCCACCTCGGCGTTGCGGCTCTGGACGATCCACGACAGCGGAAACATGATGTTGCGGAGTCGCTGCCCGATGACGAAGACGCCGGGAAGGGCGACCATGGCGATCAAGGTCAACGGGAGGCTGATGCGCGCCATCAGCACGATCGCGATCGCGAAGCTGAAGAACTGCACCGTCATGATCGGGGCGAAGGCCAGGAACATCTGCACCGAGCGGATGTCGGAATTCGCGCGGCTGATGATCTGGCCCGATTGGACGCGGTCGTAGAAGGCGAAACTCAACCGGCCCAGATGCTCGAAGAGAAGCGTCCGGAGCTGGTACTCGACTCGAAACGCCATGCCGTACAACCCGTACCGGTACCAATAGGTGAAGACGGCTCGGGCGACACCGAGGCTGACGATCGCGGCGACGAATGGCCACAGGGCGCGGGTCCGGCTGTCGAGGGCGTGGTCGATCGTGAGCCCCGTGACGCGCGGGACGAGAATCTGGCTGACCATCGCCACCACCGCGGCCGCGGTGCTCCACAGGATGCGGGCTCGGTGTTGGGCCAGCAGCGGTGAGAGCCGTCTGAGCCAGCCGAGCTCGGAATCTGAGCGGATCCCGACGGCCGGTTGTTCGTCTCGGGCTTCTCGGGCTTCTCGGGCCGCTCGGGCCCGCCGGTCTGCTCGGGCCCGCCGATTCCGCCGGTCTTGTCGAGCTTTTCTGCCCTCCCCGGCGATCGATTCGTGATCACCGGCGCCGGACGACATCCGGGCAAGGCTACCGTTGCAGCTGTTTCGTCGGAGGTGGCGCTCATCGATCCCATGCTGGGCATCGTCCTGGTCATCGTGCTCATCGTGTTGAACGGGGTCTTCGTCGCGGGCGAGTTCTCGCTCGTGGCGGTCGACACGTCGCGGATCGACGTGATGGCCGAACGCGGGCACACCGCGGCGCGGATCACCCGATCGCTGCTGCGGCGGATGAGCTTTCATCTCGGTGGCGCACAGCTCGGCATCACCGTCACATCGCTGCTGCTCGGTCTGATCGCCGAGGACGCCTTGAGCCCGTTGATCGAACGCATCCCCGGGGTCGCCGCGGGAAGTGCCGTCAGTGTCGCTGTCGCGATCGGCGTGGCGACCATGCTGCAGATGGTCTTGGGCGAGCAGGCGCCGAAAAACCTTGCGGTGTCGCGACCTCTCGGGGTCAGCCTCGGGCTCGCACCGATTCTGCGTCTGTATGGGGTGCTCGCCGCACCGATCATCTTGCTCTTCAACGGCATCGCCAACCGGACGGTCCGTCTCATGGGCGTCGAGCCGACCGAAGAGCTGCGCGTCGTGCGTTCGCTGGACGAGCTCGAGTACGTCGTCCGGTCGAGTCGCGAGCACACCCTCGACGAGGCCGACGCTCGGCTGTTGACGAGGACCCTCCGCTTGTCGCGCAAGGACGCTGCAGACGCGTTGACGCCCCGAACCGCGGTCGCCGCGCTCCCCGGTTCGGGTTCGGTCGGCGATCTCGTGGACACTGCGATCGACACCGGCCACAGCCGGTTCCCGGTGCTCGGCGACGACATCGACGACATCGTCGGAGTCGTCGAAGTGCGCGACGTGTTCCGCCTCGATCCGGCCACGCGTCGCTCTGCGCCTCTCTCACTGATCCTGCGTCCCGCCGTGGTCGTCCCCGAGCAGCGCGAGCTCGATGGCGTTCTGCTCGATCTCGAGAGCGGCGCGTCGCGCCTCGCCGTGGTCGTCGACGAACACGGTGGGACGGCGGGCATCATCACGCGGGAGGACATCCTCGAGGAGCTGGTCGGCGACATCGCCGACGAGTACGACGATCCGGTGTCGCTCACCGTGAGCCGCCGCGGGGATCGCTTCGTGTTCGACGGTCGCACCAACCTCGACGAGCTCGAGGACGTCCTCGGCATGCGGCTGCCCGATGGCCCATACGAAACCCTCGCCGGCTTTCTCCTTCAACAGCTGGGAGCCATCCCGGACCTCGGAGAAGTGGTCGATCACGACGGGTGGCGCTTCGAGATCATCGGACTCGAGCGCCTGCGTATCTCCGAGGTGGAAGTCCGGCCGCCGGCCGGCGATCCTTACGCGATGCCCGGCCCGGGCGGAGGCGACTCGTGACCGCGCTCACCCTCGCGTTCGCTCTGGTCCTCGTGCTCGTCAACGGAGCCTTCGTTGCAGCCGAGTTCGGAATCCTGGGCGCCCGCCGCCCAGCGATCGATCGGCTGGCGGCTCAGGGGCGCCGTAGCGCGATCGTCGCCCAGAAGCTCCAATCCGATGTTCTCGAAGCCCTGGGCGGCGCCCAGCTCGGCATCACGATCTGCTCTCTGCTCTTGGGGCGGCTGGGTGAGCCCGCGCTCGCCCACCTCATCGAGGACCTCGTCGGTGGGGCCTTCGAGATCTCCGACACCGTGCTCCACACCCTCGGCTTCGCCATCGCGCTCGCGATCGTCGTGGTGATCCACATGGTGCTGGGTGAGATGGTCCCCAAGAACCTCGCCCTGGCCCGGGCCGATCGTGTGCTGCTTGTTCTCGCCAGGCCCATGTGGGTGTATCTGCGGCTGGCGCGTCCCATCAACGCCCTGCTCCAGATCCTCGCCAACGCGGTCCTGCGCATCGTGCGGGTCGAGCCGACCTCGGAGCTGACCGAGGTCGCGAGCACCGCCGAGCTCGGCCTGATGGTCCAGGAGTCGCACCAAGAGGGCCTGATCGACGCGGAGGAACGGGCCCTCATCGAGGGCGCTCTCCGCTTCGGCGACACCGTGGCCGAGCAGGTGATGGCGTCGATCGACGACGTCGACTTCGTGAGCCTCCACGACCCCGTCGAGACGATCGAGGCCCGGCTACACGAGACCGGACACACCCGACTGGTCGTGATCGGCGACGGCACAGACGACGTCCGCGGCTTCGTGCATTCGAAGGATCTCCTCGCAGTTGATCCCGATGCCCGCGTCCGACCCCTCCGACGCTCCCTGGTGCGCCCGATGCTGCGGGTCGCACCCCGCAGCTCGCTCCCCGACGTGCTCCAGCTCATGCGGCGTGCCCGCATCCACCTGGCCCTCGTCACCAGCGACGGACACAGCCACGGTGTGCTCACCCTCGACGACGTGATGCGGGGGCTCGTGGGCACCCTCGTCGAACCATCGGCCGACGAGGCCGACGAGTAGCTCGCAGCGTTCGACTGCGGAGAGTGTGTCGATCGAGCCCGACTACCGCGGAGAGTGGCGCCTCGCGTAGCCTGGTCCCGATGCCTCCCGCCCATCGCCGCCCCGCGAAGCGGCTCGGCCTGGTCCTCGCCGGCGCGCTGGCCACCGTGCTCGCGATCGTCATCGGCGCGACCCTGGCGAGCGCGCAGAGCGAACTCGATGCCGCGCGCGACGCCGCCCGCGAGGCAGCGGAGGCGGCTGATGCGGCCAGGGCCGCAGCCGAGGACGCCCGTCAGCGGGCCAATGACGCCACCGTCCAACTCGAACGCGCCGTCGGAGCGCTCGAGGAACTCGAAGCACGGATCAGCGTCGTCGAGCGTCGCGCCGCCGAGGCCGCCGACGAACGCGACGCCCTGCACGCAGCCGTCACCGATCTCGCGGTACGTCGCTACGTGGTGAACGACCAGACGGCTCCCGCCGAGATCAGCGCCGCCGGCCCACACGAGCAGGCACGGGCCTCGACCCTCTTCCGCTTCGCCGTCCTCGGCGGCGGAGACGAAGTCGACCGCTATCGAATCATCGACCAGGAGTGGGCGTTCGCCCGCGCCGAGCTCATCGACCTGCGAGAGAGCCACGAGACCGCCATCGACGAGCTCGACGCCCAGAACCTTCGCCTCGCCAACGAGCTCGCCGCGATGGAAGCCCACCTCGAAGAAGCCGCAGCCAAAGAGGCCGAGTTCGCCCGCGAGGTCGAGCGCCTGGAGGAAGAAGAACGTCGCCGCCTCGAGGAAGAACGCCGCCGCCGACTGGAAGAAGAGCGACGCCGCGCCGCAGAGGAGGCCGCGCAGCGAGCACGCGAGGAAGCACGCCGCAACAACGCCCCGGTCATCCGCGGCGCAGAGGGGTTCCTCTGCCCTGTCGGGGGATCCACCTCCTTCAGCGACACGTGGGGCGCACCACGATCCGGTGGCCGCTCACATCGCGGCGTCGACATGTTCGCCGCCCGCGGCACACCCGTCGTTGCCCCGGTCGCCGGAACCGTCCGCCATCGTGACAACTCCATCGGCGGCAAGTCGTTCTACCTCGACGGCGACGACGGCCACCGCTACTACGGCACCCACCTCGACAGCTACGGCGCCAGCGGCCGCGTCGTAGCCGGAGCCGTCGTGGGCACCGTCGGCAACACCGGCAACGCCCGCTTCACCTCACCGCACCTGCACTTCGAGATCCACCCAGGGGGCGGCTCCGCCGTGAACCCGACGCCCACGGTGCGGGCGGCCTGTGGGTGACCCCGAATTCACCCCGGTCTCGCCGAATTCACCCCTGGAACTCGCCGAATTCACCCCTGGAACTCGCCGAATTCATCCCCACGTAAATCACTGACTGTCACATGCGGCGCTTCACTCGCTTCGCTCGTTGCGCGCCTATCACGCCCCCACTGCGTGATATCCGCCGTCGACGTGGACGATCTCGCCCGTCGTCGCCGGGAACCAATCCGACATCAACGCCAGCGTGCTGCGCGCCACGGACACCTGATCATTCACGTTCCAGCCCAACGGGCTGCGAGCCACCCACGCATCCTCGAACTCGTCGAACCCGGGGATCGACTTGGCCGCCATGGTCCGGATCGGACCCGCCGAGATCAGGTTCACCCGGATCCCCTCGGGCCCCAGCGACTTCGCGAGATAGCGAGCCGTCGACTCGAACGCCGCCTTCGCGACACCCATCCAGTCATAGACCGGCCACGCCACAGTCGCATCGAACGTGAGGCCCACCACGTTTCCGTTCGCCTCGGCGAGCAGCGGTCGCATCCCGCCGGCCAGGGCCTTCAGCGAATACGCCGAGATGTGCATCGCCACCGAGACGTCGTCCCACTCGGCGTTCATGAAGTTGCCGCCCAGACACGACTCCGGTGCGAAACCGATGGCGTGAAGAACCGAATCCACCCGGCCCCACCGCTCCGCGAGATCGTCGTGAACCGCATGGATCTCCTCTGGCGAGGTGACGTCGAGGCGAAGCACATCGCATGGCTGCGGGAGCTTGCGCGCCGTCCTCTCGGTGAGCCGCATGGCGCGACCCGCACCGGTCAGAACGATCTCCGCCCCCTCTTCCTGCGCGAGACGCGCCACCTCGAACGCCAGCGAAGCGTCGGTCAGGACCCCCGTGATCAGCAGTTTCTTGCCATCCATCAGACCCATGGTCGATCTCCCGGGATTCGGCTCACCGCTTTTGACCGGTGCTCGGCCACGGACGTTACCGTGGCGGCATGCAGATCGGGATCGTCGGCGGAACTGGCGCAGCGGGATCGGCGCTCGCCGCTCGGCTGGCCGATGTGGGGCACGACATCGTGCTCGGCTCGCGCTCGAAGTATCGATCGATGGAGGTCGTCGACAACATCGTGGCCGAGTGGCCCGATCGGGACCTCAAGATCACGCCAGGCGACAACGTCGCGGCCGCGCTCTGCGGCTTCGTGGTGATCGCGACGCCGTGGGATGCGGCGGCGATCACCGCGCGCAGCGTCGCCGAGCACCTCGAGGACAAGGTGGTGGTCACGATGGCCAACGCACTCGAGCGGGTCGACGACGAATTCGTGCCACTCATCCCGCCCCGCGGCTCGGTCGCCGCGTCGGTGCAGGCTTCGGTCCCCGGGGCCAGAGTCGCCGCCGCTCTGCAGCACGTACCCGCCAAGGAACTGGGCGACCTCTCTGAGCCGCTGCACAGCGACATCTTGATCTGCAGTGACCACAAAGACGCCACCAAGGCGGTCTCGGAGATGGTCGACAGCATCCCCGGCACACGGGCCCTGGACTCCGGGAACATCTCCAACGCCACTGCGATCGAGGCCTTCACCGCAGTGCTGCTCCAGCTCAACACTCGGTACCGCACCCGGGTCCACCTCCAGCTCGCCGGGCTCGACTGACCGGCGACGTGCGCCTGTACGAGACCCGACAGCGACAGATCGTCCCGTTCGAACCGGCGGGCCCCACGGTTCGCATGTACACGTGTGGAATCACTCCGTACGACGCGACCCACATCGGCCACGCCGCCACGTTTCTCGCGTATGACGTTCTCCAGCGTCGTCTCCGCGACAGCGGTCGCGACACGTGGTGCGTCCGCAACGTCACCGACGTGGACGACGACATCTTGGATCGGGCGCGGTCGCTCGGTGTCCACTATCTCGACCTTGCAGCCGCCGCCCTGAGCACCTTCGAAGACGACATGGAGGCTCTCGGGCTCCTCGACGCGCACAGCGAGCCTCGAGCGACATCCGCGATCTCCGAGGTGCGCGCCCTGATCGGTCGTGTGCTCGAATCGGGCCACGCGTATCGCGCTGGTGGCAACGTGTACTTCGACGTCTCCAGCGCCCACGACTTCGGCTCGTTGTCGCAGCTCCCGCGTGAAGAGATGTTGGTCTTGGCGGCCGAAGCCGGTGGGCCGATCGACGATCCCTCCAAGCGCGACCCCCTCGACTTCGTCTTGTGGCAGGCGAGCGCGCCGGGCGAGCCGGAGTGGTCCTCACCGTGGGGCGCAGGCCGACCCGGTTGGCACGTCGAGTGCTCGGCGCTCGCCCTGCGCGAACTGGGGTCGGAGATCGACCTCCACGGCGGGGGCGCCGATCTCGTGTTCCCGCACCACGAGTGCGAGAACGTCCAGTCCGAAGCGGCGACTGGCCGGCCCTTCGTCCGACACTGGGTGCATTCGGGTGCCGTCCACCACGGCGGACAGAAGATGTCGAAATCGCTCGGCAACCTCCAGTTCGTGTCCGAACTTCGAAAGCGGCACGATCCGATGGCGCTGCGTCTCGCCATCCTCACGCCGCACTACCGATCTGCCTGGGAGTGGTCCGAAGAGCTGGTCACCGAAGCATCGGAGCGGCTCGAAAGGTGGCGTGCGGCCGGGCAGGGGGATGGGGCGCTCGACGAGACGCGCCAGGCCCTGGACGACGACCTCGACACACCCCGTGCGGTTGCCGCGATCGATGCGGTATGCAGCCGCGGGGGTTCGGTCAGCTCCGCAGCCGAGCTGCTGGGTGTGGTGTGGTGAGCGTGCGTCGCCCATGGGCCGTGTCTGCGCGTCTGGTTGCGATCGGTGTCGCCGTGCTGTGGCTGGTCACGGGTGGGTCGGGCTCAGCGTCATCGGCGCAAGCCGCGGAATACGGTCAGGCGAGGGAGGCGCCCGTCGTCGTCGACCCTCAGACCGTCGAGCTCATCGAGGCCGTACTCGACCAGCGCGAACGAGAGGTCGCCGCCGGCGAGGGATCGACGTCGCTGCACCCCGACGCATCCGACGACGTGCGGCAACGGTGGGCCCGCGCCACGGCTGGATTCGCGGGCGTCGGCATGAGCGTCTATGAGGAGGAACTGCAGCGCCCGGTGCTCGACCTGACACCGCCGGGTCTCGTCGGGCCCGACGGCGAGCCGGTCGTCGTTGTCGAGGTCACCCGTCACTGGGCCGTGGAGGGTGTCGATCCGCATCCGGCGGCCGACACCCTCTTGCTGGCCGTGTCGACGACCAGCGGCACTGCGACGGTGGTCCACGACGACCCGCTTCGGCGGCTCGGCGTCACCTCGTCTCGCACGCTCTGGGAGGTCGCAGAGGTCACGGTCGAGCGCGATGGGGGAGTCGTGCTCGTCGGCGAACCATCGCGCGCCGCTCGCATGCGGGAGGTCGCCGGTCTGCTGCGACGCGCCCACGACACCATCAGCGCCATCGATCCTCCCGCCGCCTATCTCGTGCTCGTTCCGACCGGCGCCGACCAGGCGAAGGAGTTCCTGCAGACGCCGCTCGACGTGTCGAAGTTCGTCGCCTTCGTCTCGTTCTCGGTGGATCGCTCGGAGTCCTGGCAGGCCGGTCCCCCGAGGCTGGTCCTGCAGGAGGGCAACCTCCGGCGCCGCTCGACGACCCGGCAGGTCGCAATCCTCGCCCACGAGCTGGTCCACGTCGACGCCCTGGCCGACTCGGGGCCCCTCACGCCGCTGTGGGTGCACGAGGGGTACGCGGATTGGGAGGCCAACAGCAGGACCGCGACAGCGCGCGGCCAACTCGAGATCCCGGAGGCACACCAGTTCCGGTCGGGTTCGGTCGGGGACATCGTTGCTGCGTACGACGCGTCGGAGGCGCTGTTCGCTCGGGTCGCAGACCTGCTCGGCAACGATGCGCCGAGACGACTCTTCGACGAGGTCGGTTCGGCGCGGTCCGTGCCCGGGACCCTCACCCACCGGGTGGACGAGGCGCTCGCGCGACTCGGACTCGATCGCGCGACACTCGGGGGGACGAGCTGACCGCACCATCGACGAGTACGCGGCGATCGACGAGCACGAGGGCGATGAACGGGCACGACATGGCCACTGCGAGCGCTGAGAGCTCCGGAGCCGACGAGTACGGCCGCTGGTACCCGCTCAATCGCTATCTGATCGGGCCGTTCCTGCGATTCCTCGTTCGGGTGTATCAGCCGGGCCTTGCGAACCTCCCGGAGCACGGTCCCGCGATATTGGCCCCCAATCACATCTCGTTCCTCGACTCGGCCCTGCTGATGGCCACCTTGCCCCGGCAGATCAAGTTCGTGGGCAAGGCCGAGTACCTCGACGACTGGAAGACCAGGACCTTGTTCCCCGCCATGGGGATGATCCCGATCGACCGATCCGGCGGGGCGGCGTCCAGCGCGGCGCTCGACGCGGCGCGTCGGGTGCTCGACGACGGGGGGCTGTTCGGCATCTTTCCCGAGGGCACTCGCTCGCGCGATGGGCGACTTCACAAGGGTCACACCGGTGTCGCCCGGCTGGCTCTCCAGACGGGCGCACCGATCATCCCGGTCGGAATCGTCGGCACTCGGGAGATCCAGCCGCCTGATGCGCCGCGGCCTCGCCCGTTCATGCCCGCCACGTTCGCCTTCGGAAAGCCGATCGATGCCTCGCGATCGGGCGGCGAAGCCGACGATCGGATGGCCTTGCGCCAGATCACCGACGA
>Ga0114932_10000217_pt1 | contig 68418 bp, 46 predicted proteins | sample 2SBtaG_2_FD_87286 | JGI IMG/M metagenome (GOLD analysis project Ga0114932, IMG submission 87286) | Deep subsurface microbial communities from Kolumbo volcano to uncover new lineages of life (NeLLi) - 2SBTROV12_ACTIVE470 metaG | ecosystem: Environmental > Aquatic > Marine > Volcanic ...
CGCCGCATGCTGAAGCTGCGCGGGCTCGAAGTGACGTTTCTGCATCGGGTGCGCATCGGAAAGGTGCACCTGGCGTCGCTCCCCAAGGGCAAATTCCGGTTTCTGCGCGACGGTGAGCTGTTTTAGCCGGCGGGTTAGCCGTCGTGTTTTGAGTCCCCCGACGATACCGGTACCTTAGTCGCGAGGAGACCGCCCAACTCATGCGCCCGATACGATCCCCACTGGCGTTCAACGCCGCGTCTTGCCTTGTTGCCGTCGCTTGTCTTGTTGCGACCGCGTGCACCGACCCGCCCGCGACGCTGCCGCCCGACGAGGAAGAGGACAACACCGATATCGAAGACGCGGGCCCCGTCGACGCGGGCGCCAAGAAAGACACCAAGAAGGACACCGGCGGCATCAAGTTCGACCTTGGGCCGCCGCCCGACATCCCCGACACCGGCCCGAAAGACACCAAGAAGCCGGATACGAAAAAGCCCGACACGAAGAAGCCCGACGTCAAGAAGGACACGGTCAAGGACACCATCAAGCCCCCGGTTGACGGCGATGGCGGCGGCGACGCGGTGGATCCCGGCGATGGATCTGGGGGCGGCGACGGCGGCGGCAAGGTCGTCTGCGATATCGGCAAGAAGTACTGCGACAAAGATCGGGTCATGCAGTGCAACGCCACGGGCACGCTGGCGACCGTCGTCGAAGACTGCAAGGCCAAAAACGGCATCTGCAGCGACGCTTCGGGCACGCCACAATGCAAGGTCGGCGTGGTGTGTGACCCGACCCAGGCCGAGTACTGCGACAAGGCCGAAAACGCGCACTACAAGTGCCTCGACAAGGGCAAGAAGAAGGACAAAGTCACGCAGTGTGTGTCCGGCGGGAGCAAGCCCGAGATCTGCGCGAAGGTCGGCGGGCTCATGGGCTGTTGGCCCAAGGCGTGCGAGCCCGGCAAGTGGCTCTGCAACGGCGACCAGCTGACCCGCTGCAACCCCGATGGCACCGCGATCCTGCCGCTCAAGCTGGCCAAGGGAACCGATTGTGCGGCCCAGAAGCCCGCCGCGCTGTCGTGTGTGGTCGTCAACGGAACGCCCAAGTGCGAAAAGCCCGCCTGTGGCGACGGCAAGGTCAATCAAAAAGACGAAGAGTGCGACGACGGCCCGAAAAACGGCGGCAAGAACGCGCTGTGCACCGCCAAGTGCAAGAAGCTCGACCAGAGCTGCACCACCGCCAAGGACTGCGCCAACAAGCTGCCGGACATCCCGTGTTTGAGTCACTGGCAGTGCCTTGCCAACCAGTGCATCGCGATCCCGTCAGCGACCGCGCCCTGCGATGACGGCAACGCGTGCACAAAGCCCGACACCTGCGGCGTCCAGGGCGGCAAGTTTGGCTGTTACGGGACGCCGGTCGACTGCGGCGACGACAACATCTGCACAACCGACACGTGCGACCCGAAGACCGGCTGCAAGTCGAGCAACAACGACTCCAAGCCATGCGACGACGGCAACAAGTGCACGCTCGCCGACAAGTGCCTCGGCGGGACCTGCCAACCCGGCGACAGCGCGTGCAACTGCAAGTCCGACGCCGACTGCGCCGCCTACGACGACGGCAACCAGTGCAACGGGACGCTGCAGTGCATCGCCGGGGAGTGCAAACCCGACACCAAGACCAAGGTCACCTGTTACAGCGGCGTCTGCATCAACCCGAAGGTGACCAAGAAGGACCTCTGCACCAAGGCGAAAGGGCGCTTCTTCGGCGGCAAGTGCCACATCCCGAATATCCAAAACAAGGGCGACTGCGTGACCGCCCAGGGCGTCTGGCACGAGAACACCGCGTGCCGGGCGGCGACCTGTGTTGCCCACCTCGGCTTCTGTATCGCCAAGGCCAAACCCGCCTACTCCAAGTGCGATGACGGCAACGCGTGCTCGACCAAGGACCTGTGCGCGGGCGGCGCATGCACCGGCGCCAAAGTCGACTGCAACGACGGCAACTACTGCACCGACGACAGCTGCGACCCGAAGAAAGGATGCGTTCACAAGCCCAACGCGAACGCTTGCAGCGACGGCGACTCGTGCACGTCCAATGACAAGTGCCAGGGCGGCACCTGCGCGGGCACCACCACCTGCGAGTGCAAGTCGGACAAGGACTGCGCCGGCAAGGACCCAAGCAACAAGTGCCTCGGGAGCCACTTCTGCAAGAACAACTTCTGCTACCTCAAGCCCGCGTCCATCGTGAAATGCTCCGACAAGGGCACCAAGTGCGCGCCGATCGCCTGCGATCCCGACGACGGCAAGTGCAAGGTCGTCGATCCGCCCGGAGAAGGAACGCCGTGCACCGTCGACGGCGACCTCTGCATCCTCGATGCGGTCTGCAAGTGCGGCGGCAAGAACTGCGAAAAACGAACGTGCGAGGGCAAGAAGGCCACCTGCGACGACGGCAACGCATGTACCGCGGACACCTGTGACCCGGCCCTCGGCTGCGTGTTCAAGAACAACAAGGCTGCCTGCAGCGACGACAACCCGTGCACCAAGGGCGACGTCTGCGGCGAGGGCAAATGCAACCCGGGCAAGTCCGTCTGCACGTTCTGCAACCCGAACATCAAGAACGACTGCCAAAACAAGATCGGCAAGGACAGCAACAAGTGCACCGCGTCGTATGAATGCAGCAGCGCGTTCAAGTGCATCTACAAGCCGACCTACGTCCAATGCGGGCCGGGCACCTGCGAGGATCCGCAGTACACGACGTTCGACGCGTGTACCAAGGCCAAGAAGAAGTGGACCGACGACAACGAATGCACGCTGACCAAGTGCAACCCGAAGTCGGGCAAGTGCGAAAAGCAGTTCCTCAAGTCGGCGTTTTGCGACGACAACAACGGCTGCACGGTCAACGACCACTGCGAGAAAGGCAATTGCGTCACCACGGCGCGAAACTGCAATGACGGCGACCCGTGCACGCTTGACAAGTGCGTCAAGGACCAGACGCAGGGCTGCGTTTTCGACAAGCTCGGCGCCAACGGCAAGGCGTGCGAAGACGGCAACAAGTGCACAGAGGGCAGCACCTGCGCGTCGGGATTCTGCGTCGGCGGCAAACCCAAGAAGTGCAACGACGGCAACAGCTGCACGCTCGACATCTGCGACGACAAGGTCGGCAAGTGCGATTTCGTCTCGCTTGGCGACGCGCCCTGCGACAACGGCGACAAGTGCGTGGCCGACGCCCGCTGCGACGCGAAGACCAGCGCCTGCAAGGTCAAAAAGAAGCTCAGTTGCGACAAGGGCAACCTGTGCTTCGACTACAGCTGCGACCCGAAGAAGGGCTGCGTGTCTTTGCCCAACGAGGTGACCTGCACTTCGGGCAACAAGTGCGTGCTCAAGGCCAAGTGCTTCAACGGCGGCTGCCAGCCGGTCGGTAGCGAACAGATCAAGTGCGATGACGGCAACGTCTGCACGCTCGACTCGTGTGACCCGAAACAAGGCTGCGTGACCAAGGCGAGCCCGAAGACGCCATGCAGCGACCAGGACGCCTGCACCGAAAAAGACATCTGCGTGCGCGACTTCGACAAGCAAGGCAACGAGCTGGGCGTGTGCTTTGGCCTGAAGATCGACTGCAACGACGAGAACGCCTGCACGGCCGATTCATGCGACGCCAAGAAGGGCTGTCAGCACAAGCCGGTCCAGGGTGTCTGCGGCGCCTTTGCTCATTGTGGCGGCGGGGCGGTTCCCAAGTGCGTGTTCGCAGGCGGAGCGCACATCGTCATCAGCGAGATCGGCCTGGGTGGTTTCGGTCCCAGCGACGACTTCATCGAGCTCTACAACGCCTCGACGCTGACAACCGACCTTGGTGATTACGAGATCCAGTGGCGCAAGCCCGGGGATTCAGGGTTTGGCGGCTGGCAGACGATGCTCAAGCTGCCCAAGGGCGCCAAGTTCGGGCCCGGTCAGTACTACGTCGCCGGCAACGTTGGGCCGATTGTCGGCGCCATCAAGGCGGACGCGGTCGACAAGGGGTTTGAGCTGTTCGGCGCCGGCATGCAGGTTCGCATCTACGACAAGAGCCACACGCTGCAGCACGACCACGTCGGTTGGGGTGTCGACGCCTGCGGCAACGCGGCGAAGGGCGAAGGCACGGCGATGCTCCCATGGCCGGGTGTCGGTTCGTGGGAGCGCAAGGCGAACAAGGCGTCCACGCCCGCGTCCATGTCGCGCAACGGCAAGCAATGGCTGGCCGGCAACGGCTACGACACGGGCAACAACGACGCCGATTTCGTGCATCGCGCGATGCCCGAACCGCAGCCGCAGAATCTCCTCAAGATGTACGAGCCCGCATGCCAGCAGTCCGGCGGCAACTTCACGTGCGGGGGCCTCAAGCCGCTTTGCAACTACAAGGGCAGCTCGCTGCCGAAGAGCTGGGGCAAGGATTTCTGCGTCGAAGACAAGGCATGCACCCTTGGCTGCGGACCGGGGCAGATGTGCGAAAAATCGCTCGGCTTGTGCGTCGCTGATGGCGGCAATGGCGGCCGTCTCGTCATCTCGGAAGTGTGGGTCGGCAGCACCAAGCAGCCCGGCCAATTCATCGAGCTGTACAACAACGGAAAGGCGGCCATCAACGCGGGCGGGCTCGTCGTCGAGACAAAAAAGGCTGCGAGTGGACAATCGGCCGCGTGGGACCTGCGCGTCGCCACCATTCCGGCCGGCACCGTGATTCCCGCCGGACGCTATTACCTCATCGCCAGCCCGGAGTGGGTCAAGAAGAGCCGCGGCGGCGTCGACTACCTGCATACGGGCAGCCTCGGCGTGTCCGCGTCTGGATCGGCGGTTCATATCATGGACCCGAACAGCAACGTCGAATTGGACATCTTCGGCTTTGGCAGCGCCACCAAGACGTACAACTCGGCGCCATTCCCGCTGCAGGCCGTGCCCGATGGCTGGTCGTTGGTACGCAAGGCGAAGAGCAAAGCAACGGGAGACGAGTCCAACCCCACGACCATGGCTGACGGCGGCAAGCACAGCCTGCTCGGCAACGGCGTCGATACCGACAACGACGCCCAGGATTGGACCATCCGCAACAGTGGACCCGAGCCCTGGTCGCTCGCGTCCGGCAAGTTCAAGCCGGCTTGTGGCGGACAGTGCGGGGGTTCGCAAAAATGCGACTTCAAGGTCGGCGCGTCCAAGTGCATCAACGTCTGCGGCCAGTGCAAGGAGGGCGCCTCGTGCAACTTCCGCACCGGCAAATGCGACAAGAACGTGTTGATCAGCGCCTACGCCGCGTACGGCCCGCAGGTCAAGAACGGCTTTGACACGATCACCAACACGCGCAACTGGTTTGTCGAGCTGTACAACCCCGGCGACACGACGGTCGACATGTCGGGCATGTTGGTGCAGTTCCGGGTCAAAGGCAGCAAGTTCGTGAGCCTGACCAAGCCGTTCCCCGACGGGACCTGCGTGCTGCTCAAGACCGGTGACAAGCTCAAGTGCGCCGGCAAGTCGCCATGTGAGTGCAAGGGGCGACCGGGCGCGAACTGCAAGACCGACGGCGACTGCCAGCCGATGACCATTCAGCCGCGCAACTTCGCGCTGATCGTTCCGTTCCAATACGACCCGAAGCTGGGCAAGCCGGATCTGCGCAGTCACTTCAGCTACTCGCTCGACCCCGACGACGGCGAGCTGCGACTTGTTCACCAGGACGGCAGCTCTCACAAGGTGTTCGGGCCGACCATGGATCGCATCGAGGCCGACCTGGTCGCGTGGGGCGTGCCGGGCTTGAAGTACGAGAAATACATGCTCCAGCAGCTGCAAAAGACCAAGTCGTGCGACGGCAAAAAGGACATCGTCATCGGCGAAAAGTGCATGATGCGGCGCTTCCCGCTCGGTTGGCCGAACCTGACACGCGCGGATGTGGCCAACCCCAAGCACCCGGCCTATTACTCGGGTAACGGGCGACAGTCCGATATGTACAAGGACGACGACTGGGCGCGTGTTTGCCCACGATCCGCCCGCACGAGCGCAGCCACGACGGAACAGCCATGAATCGTCTTGCCAGCTTCGCCCTTATCGCGGCTGCGCTTGGATCCTGTGCGACCGAACACGAGCCTTGTGAGCAGCTCATCAAGATCGACAAGGATCGCGTCAAACCGTCGATCTATACCGCGACGCAGTTCGACCTGGGGGAAGCCGGCGCTTTCTTTGAAGTGAAAGACGCGATCACTATCGCGTGCCCAATCGATAAGCGCCGGATCTGGTGGTACTACGACTATGAGCCCGGCCTCGACGTCGACACCTGGCAGATCTGTGGCGGCACCGAGCAGTGCTTCCTTACGCCGTGCAAACTCGCCAAACCGCACGCGAAATCGCACACATTGACCGCGGTCGTGGCGGACGGGCCTCGCACGGCGAAAAGCACGACAATGATGGATTTCCCGCCGGGAACGCAGTTTGACTCGGTCAGCTGGAACATCACGGCAAAGGGCGCTTGTAAGTAAGCCCAACCCGCGTTGTGGCGCGCTGCGACCCGATCCCGTAGAACAGCGACCCTTAGCCCGTCTCTCTCAACACGTCGGTCGGCCTGACGTCAGCTTGAACGCCATACCTTCCCGCCGTGATGAGAAAGCCGGGTCAGCCCGTCTTCTCCGCGTTCATCGTGTGCTCGTGTTGTCATGATCCACGTCCAAAATGTCAGCAAGGCGTTCGGTCAACAGACGCTCTTCAGCGGCGTGTCGTGGCATTTGCGGCCCAACACGCGGTACGGCCTCGTGGGGGCCAATGGCGCGGGCAAAACCACGTTGCTGAAGATGATCTGCGGCGACGAGTCGACCGATTCGGGGGCCATCGTCCGACGCAAGGGGATCCGCATCGGTTTGTTGCGGCAAGAGGTCGACCCGTTTGAAAGCGGCACTGTTATCGAAGCCGTGCTCGATGGCGTGGAAGGTTGGCGGGCCGCCCGGGCCGAGCTCGAAGATGTGCACCACCGCATGACCCGCGACGAGCAATGGGGCGTCACCGAGGAAGCGCTCGGAGTCTTGGAGCGCGCCGATGCTCGATTTGAGGCATTGGGCGGCGAGGCGCTGATTCACAAGGCGCGTCGGGCGCTGTCGGGGCTCGGCTTCGGCACATCCGACATCGACGAACCCGCAGCGAGCTTGTCTGGAGGCTGGCTTATGCGCGCGGCGCTGGCTCGCTTGCTGGTGATGGCGCCCGAGGTGTTGCTGCTCGACGAACCGACCAACCACCTCGACCTCGAGGCGATGAGCTGGTTTGAAGACTTCATCGGCGAGTACGAGGGCACCGTCGTTGCCGTCAGCCACGATCGGTATTTCCTGACCCGAATGCCGCAGCGTATGGTCGACCTGACCCGCTCGGGGCTGCATGAGTACATCGGCTCCTACGACGATTGGCTGGCCGGCCGCGCTGCGCGGATCGAGGACCAGAAGAAGCGCAAGCTGCAGGTCGATCGCAAGCGGGCGCACCTCGAGAGCTTCGTGCGCCGATTTCGGGCGAAGAACACCAAGGCCAAGCAAGCCCAAAGCCGCATGAAGATGCTCGCCAAGCTCGAAGACGTCACAGTCGACGGCGACGTCGCCACCATCCACCTGCGCTTTCCGCCGCCGCAACGAACCGGAAAGGAGATCTTCGCCGTCGAGAACGTCGCGAAGGCGTGGGGCGAAAACGTCGTCTACACCAAGCTCGATATGACCGTCTGGCGGGGCGAGAAAGTAGCGCTGGTCGGGCCCAATGGTGCCGGCAAATCGACGCTGCTGAAGATGCTGGCCGGCGCCACCGATATCGATCGCGGCCAGATCTTCCGCGGCAAAGGAGCCAAGGTCGACTATTACGCACAGCACGCGCTTGAAGCGCTCGACGCGCGGCTGAGTGTCTACCAGGAAGCCCAGCGCGCATCGGCCGACGACACCGTGACCATGGTCCGCAACACGCTCGGAGCGCTCCTGTTTACGGGTAGGGCCGTCGACAAGAAGGTCATCGTGCTGTCAGGCGGCGAGAAAGCGCGCCTGGCCCTGGCATGTATGGTGCTGCGCGCGCCGAATGTCTTGCTGCTCGACGAACCGACCAACCATCTCGACCTGCTGAGCCGGGAAGTGCTGGAGCAGGCGCTCAACGAATTCGCCGGAACCGTCGTGATGGTCAGCCACGACCGGGCGTTCATCAACGCCGTCGCGACCACCGTGCTTGAGGTCATGCCCGGCGGCAAGGTCACCCGCTACGAAGGCGACTACGACGCGTACCTGTATCGAAAGTCCGGCGGCGACCCCAAGGTCATCGAGGCGCTGCTCCGCGGCGAGATGCCCGCAGAAGCGGCCGCCCTCGTTGGAGCGGGAAAGTCGGCCGACGACGTCGCCGAAAAACGCGCCGCCCGCGAAAACGCCAAGGCCGAAAAGCGCGCGAAGGCCGAACGCCGCAACGAGCTGTACCGGCGGACAGCACCGCTGAAGAAGCGGATCGACGAACTCGAAGCGAAAATCGGACGGGCAGAGGCCCGTTTGACGGAGCTCGAAGCGGCGCAGCTCGACCCCGACCTTTGGAACGACCCGGAGCGCGCCATGGTGATCACCGAAGAGCACGGCAGGCTGCGCGCAGCGACGGACACCGCGATCACCACATGGGAAAAGCTCGCGCTGCGGCTCGAGGCCGTCGAGGACGAGTTCGCTGACGATTGACGTGTCGAGCTGCGTCGCGTTGGTGGTTGGTCCCAAATGAGTCCCATCTCGACGGACGCACGCTGCGGCTGAACGCGCGACTGAACCGGTGCGAAGTCCCATCTCCGTGGGTGAGACCGGTATCGAGACCGCGGGCCGGTGCTGGCGCGAGCGCGTAAGTCATTGGAATTACTGGTTGGTGGTGTTGGCGCGGATGTTGCATCACGTGCTGCGGCGCCTGTAGACGGCGCCTGCGGGTGGTGCGTGCGACTGCCCGTTGAGCAGCATGGTTGGCTGGCCGGGGGACGCGCGAGCGCCTGGACCCGGGTGGTGGTGGCTGCTTGGCCGCGCGGTGAATAGCTGCGCGGCGTCTACGGGGGAGGGCGCTGCTGGCGTCGTTGCCGGGGTTCATCCTTTTGGCGGCGGCCCGGCGTTTTTTGGGCCGATTTTTTTTTCGGGAGGGCCCTAAAAATAGGGGCGCTGTTTCTACAGCAACCGCTTCCGCAACTACTCACGCCACTACCACCGCAACTGTCCAACTCACGACACGCGGGGCGACCTTCCAGCAACCCCGCTCCAATACATCAACAGCAACGTTGGCAAACTGACACTCTGCGCCGAATCTGACCCGAGCGCCGCGCTTTCAGCCGGCCCGGAGCCACGATGCGACGCGAAATCGAACTCCTGCGAACAAATCCAGCGCTCAGGCGACTGTGGCTGGCCGGCGTCGTCTCCCAGGCGGGGGACTGGATGAGCTACGTCGCGGTGAGCCTGCTGGCGCTCGACCGCGGCACCGGCGCAGTCGACGTGGCGCTCGTGCTTGTCCTGCACGTGCTGCCCAAGGCGCTGCTCTCACCAGTCAGTGGCGTCCTGGCCGACCGTATTGATCGACGGCGCCTGCTCATTGCGGCTGCGTGCGCCGCTGCGGTCATCACGGCCGGCATGGCGTGGGCGGCAGCGCTTGGGTCGTTGTTCGCGGTCCAGGTGCTCCTCGTCATGCGGACATCGGTCGAAGCTCTGGCCGAACCTGCGCGCACGGCCGCGGTGGGTCAGCTGGTCGAACGCGACGAGCTTATCGCTGCCAATTCGGCGCTCGCGGCTTCGTGGAGCGTGATGTTCACGCTTGGCATGGGGCTCGGCGGTCTTCTCGCAAGCTTTGGAGTTGAGATCGCGATGGTCGTCGATGTCCTGACGTTCGTCGCCGCGGCCGGATTGCTTCTGGGCTTGCCCCGGTTACCGGCCGCCATCACGCCGGCGGGCGCCGATCATGCTGCCATCGCGCGGTCGTTGGCGCAGGGATGGCGCGCGTCAGGCCGTCACCGGGGCCTGCGTCGCGCCGTGATGGCCAAGGCACCCCTGGCGTTGGCCGGCGGCGCTGCATGGATTGTCATGAACGTTGAGGCCACCCTCCACACCGGCATCGCTTCAGCCGCGGTCGCGCTGGGATTGATGCACTCGGTGCGCGGGATCGGCACGGGCATCGGCCCGCTTCTCGCGTCGCATTGGGTTGGCACCGGCCGTCGCCTCGCGCCGATGTGGTGGGGGCTCAACGTGGCGTCCTTGTTTGGGATGCTGCTTTTCCTCGGCAGCGGGAGCTTGGCGTTGGTTGTGGTTTCCATGCTGATTTGGGGCGCTGGAACCGGTGGCAATTGGGTCGTAGCGCACACGCGACTGCAGGCTTTGGCGCCATCGGAGGTGATCGGGCGCGTGGCGGCGCTCGATGAGCTGTTGAGCGTCTCTGCAATGAGCGTGGGAGCGTTGGCGATCGGCCTGGCGATCGACTGCGGCATGGCGTCGACGTGGCCGACGGTGGGCGTGATCGCCCTTGGATTCATCGCGTGGATCGCGGTAGCGCCGCCATTGTGGCCGACCGACTCGCCGCGTGTGCGTCCGGTCTCATAATCGGGCCCGCGCCTCGAACATCGCCCTCAGTCAGAGCAAGACGGCGCTGTAGCAAATCGCGGTACACGACCCTCGGTTGCGATAGCTGTGCTTCTGGTCGCCGCGAAAGACGACGACATCGCCCGGCGCCAGTTCAAAGACGACGCCCTCGATCGCGAGCTCGACCTCGCCGGCTTCACAGGTCAGGTATTCCTGGGTGCCCGACGTGTGCGGCACGCCTTTCATGCGGGTTGCGGCCGGTAGCTCCATGCGCTCGAGCTGCACGCCAGGCAACGGATCGGGCAGCAGCTCGCGAACGGACACGCCCATTCGAGTCTTGGTCTTGAGCTCGGATGCCTTGAACAGCCGACCTTGGGACCGCGGCGGCGACAGCAGCTCTTCGATACGAACCTGGAGGGCAGCGGCGATCGCGACGAGCACCTGCAGCGTTGGGTTGCCCATGCCCGACTCGACATGCGCGAGTGTCGGTCTGGGGATTCCGGCCGCCTTGGCGACCTGCGCTTGCGTCAGACCACGGCCGTGGCGAAGGGCGCGCAGGTTTTCCGCCAGGTACGCCCCTTCGGCCGACATTCGGGGTGCCTTTGGGCTGGCGTTTGCCATCAGTCCTGCGTGTAGTCGCGCTGCACGTAAAAGCGGGCTCGGATTGCCATGAGCGCGCCGACGATGACCGCCGCCCAGCAGAAGAACCAGAAGAACTCGGCTTGACCGAACTGGCCGCCGAGCATCGACGCCATGAATTCCTTGGCCTTGGTCAGCGCCGTCACGAACGCATTGCCGAGCGTCACCGTTAGCAGGAAGAGGCCCATGACGACCGACTTCATGCGCTTGGGAGCCTGTGTGTATGCGAATTCCAGGGCTGTGATGGATACGAGAACTTCGCTCGTGGTGAGCACCAGGTACGCGAGCACTTGCCACCAAATGCTGACAACGCCTGCGCCCTGCGCGTCGATCATCTGCTGGATGATGGCAGCGATGGCAAAGGAACCGCCGGACATGAACAGCCCGATGACCATGCGCCGCAGCGGTGTCCAAACAAGACCCACGCTCCCGGACACGCGGTAGACCAGGTTCATGATCGGGATGAGCAGCATGACCATCAGCGGGTTCCAGGCCGCGATCTGCTCCGGTTTGACCGTGATGCCGAACATCGTCGTGTCCATCGACTGGGCCTGCAGAATCCAGGTCGAGCCGTGCTGGTCGAAGATCGCCCAGAACACCGGGATGAATATGAAGATGGTGCAGACCTTGAACACCGAGTAGGGGCCCTCGGTCGCTGCGATGCCGAAGCGCTTGATCGCGGGCGCCCAGAAGTCGGCCCAAAAAGCGTTGCTGACCAGCGGGCTGTCGCTGTCCTTGTCTGTTGCTGCGGCCGCGTCATTGCTGCCGTCGTCCTTGTTGAGGCCCAGCTTCGCGGCCAGGTTGTAGACCACGATCGCCAGGAACCCGTCGTCCTGCTCGACTTTTTGGCGGTAGCGGAACACCGCGAGGCCACCGAGAAGGAACGCCACGCTGATGGCGCCGCGGATTCCCCAGCCCCATGCTGCCGGGGTGGCGAACAGGTGTCCGACGGTGAGGAACATCAGGCTGCCGGCGAGCGTATCGAGCTTGCCGAGTCGGCCGCCGGGTTTGGGCGGGACATGAACGAACTTGTCGCGGCCGAGCCAGAAGAAGAAGGTAGCGATGGCCATCAAGACGCCGGGGACGCCGAATGCCAGGGACGTGCGCCAGAGCACGGTGCCGTCGCCGCGGATCCACGGGATCAGCAGTGTCGCGAAGAACGAACCGAAATTGATGGAGAAATAGAATATCTGGTAGATCGTCTGGACCTTGGTCCAGTTGCCGCGACCGAACTGGTCACCGACGTTTGCCGAGACGCAGGGCTTGATGCCGCCGGCGCCGATCGCGATGCATCCAAGGCCGATTCCGACGAGCGTCAGCCGTGTCTCCGGATCTGCCGGAACGTCCGCGACGGCGAGCACGCCGTGACCGACGCAGTACATCAGCGACAGCCACAGGATCGTCTTGTATTTGCCCCAGTAGCGGTCGGCGAGCATCGCCCCGAGCATCGGGAACGCGTAAACCGCCCCTGCAAACAGGTGGTAGGCCGCGGTGGCCTGGTCCTTGGCGATGTCGTGGGCGGCGCCGCTCAGCTGGTACAGCGAGACCAGGTGAACGGTCAGAATCGCCCGCATCCCGTAGTAGCTGAAGCGCTCGCACACCTCGTTGCCGACGATGTATCGCACGCCGGCGGGCCAACCGGTGTTTTCGTGATCGGGCGACGTTTGCCACGTCGAAGGATCGCTCTTGTCCGGCTTCACCGGCTGTTTTCCGCCGGGCGAGGGGCTCGCTGTCTGGGTCAGGCTCATGTCGGTCCCGTGTTGCAGTGGCGCGCTGGATACAACACCGCGCGCCTCCCCGCAACAACGGGGCTGGTCAATGAGTCGCTGTTACGCGTACTTGCGCCGGATGAGCAGGGCGCCGAGGCCGACCATGACAAGAAGCGCAATCGGCGCGCCGTGGTTGGGATCCTGGGTCGCGCTGCAGCCGCCCGATGACGGAGGCGCCGCGACCGCGCAATCGACCTGGAACGCGTCGGCGAGGAAGGCGTCCTGACCCTCCTGTTCTGCAACGAGCGTCTTCTTGCCGGAGCTCAGTCCAGCGGGCACCAGCGCCACGGCCTTCGTCGAGGTCTCGACCTGCAGGGCTTTGAGCGGCTTGCCGTCCACCTTGATGATCAGCCCGGTCCCGAACCCGCGGCCGAAGATGGTGATCGCCTTGTCGGCGTCCGAGGATGCGCAGCCGTCGATCTGCACACCTTCGATCTTCAGCTTTTCGCCCGGTCCTGCGTCGGTGCCGGCGTCGATCGGTTTGCCCGCGTCCGTGCCCCCCGCGTCGACCTCCGGTTTGGCGGTGATGGTGAACGCGTCCTTGAGGAAGCCGGTCTGCTTATTGGGGTTTTCGACGATTATCGCGTACTTTCCCGGCTTGAGCCCCGGCAGAATGCTCGCTTCGATCTTCGTCTCGGTGGTCTTGTCGACCGATGCCGACTTGGCGCCCACGAGCACCGTCGCGCCCTGCTGGAAGCCGGAGCCGATGATGGTGATCGATGTGATTTCGCCTTCGACGCCTTCGGACGGGCTGACCAGGTTGAGGACCGGCTTCACGGGCGGAACGTAGGTGTCCTCGGGCTGGCTCGAGCCGGCATCGTTGCCACCACCGGACGATCCGCCGCTGGACGATCCGCCGCTCGAAGACCCGCCGCTGGACGATCCGCCGCCACCTACGGTCCGCATACGCAGCCGAAAGTCGCCCTTCATCTGGATGCCGCCACCCGCCACGTTCTCGACGAACTTCCACGCGTAGCTGCCAGAGCATTTGCCCAGCGTGTTCACGATATGAATGACCTGCGTCTTGGGCGTTGTCGACGAGTCGAGCAGTGCCGCCAGCTTCTGACAGCCACAGTCGATATCGATCCCGCCGATGGACTGCTTCTGACAGGCCGCCTTGCCCCAGTATGTCGCCGTATCGGTCGCCTGCGTGTTCAGACGCACCACGATCCAGACATTGCCCTTTTGAATCTTGGGCGGCTTGTCACCGGGTTTGGAGCTCTTGAACTCGAATTTCATCACCGTGTTCCCCTGGATCGGGGTGCCTGGCTTGCCCGTCACGGGGTTGAAGAAGTCCTTCGTGCTGACTGACCACAGCGGCTTCTTCGAGCTTGGCGCCGGACCGTCGTTGTCGGCGTTCCAGATCTCCAGCGTCGCGTTGACCTTCTCGTCCTTGGCCATCGGCGAGCTGTTGCTGGCGCCCATCACCAGGTCGATTGCGATGATCTCCAGGGGGTACTCGGTCTTCTTGGGCTTGAAGATCACCCCGAAAGCCTCGCCCGCCACGAAACCAGGCTGCGCGAACTGCGGGTGCATCTGTGTGCCCGCGAGCGTGCCGAGGTCGTCCGGACCGTCGTCGTACTTCCAGACCTTCTCGGCGAAGGCGGGTGTCGCGATGAGGGACAGGGCGACGAGTGTAAGGAGGGCACGCTTCATAGCTGGCTCCATGAGGTGATTCACCGGCGGCCGTAGTCTACGCGCCGTCGGGTGTCGTCGCCAGCACATTGCCTGCCGTCCCAGCCGACCGCGATTGACCCAACGCATCGAGCCGGCCACGCTCTCGGCATGGCTTGGCAGACATTCGCAACCGTGGCGGGACATCGCGCACAGCTCGACGTGCTCAAGCGCATCTGCGGCTCCGAGCATCCCGCGCATGCCTACCTGTTCGAAGGCCCGTCCGGGGTTGGCAAGCAGACCGTCGCCTGGGCGCTGGGGGCCCGGCTGGCTTGCCTCAACGCCGAAGGAAAGGGCGATGCTTGTGGCGATTGCCGTTCGTGCCACGCGCTTCAACGCGGCGAACATCCCGACATCGCGCTGCTCTCGCGCGACGGCGCCCAGATCAAGATCGGCCAGGTCCGCGACGCCCTCAAGCGCCTGCGCTACGAACCGGTGCTGGGCCGCGCCAAGGTGCTCATCATCGAGGACGCCGAGCGCCTCCGCGAAGAGGCCGCGAACGCGCTGTTGAAGACGCTCGAGGAGCCGGCTCCCAACACCCACTTCATCCTCGTCACCAGCGCGTCCCAGCTGCTCCTGGATACGATCCGATCGCGGACCCAGGTGCTGCGCTTCTCGCCCCTTTCTCCCGCCGATGTACGGGCCCTCCTCGCCAACGAAGGCATCGAAGAGGAGCGGGCGGCCATCGCTGCTGCGCTTTCACAAGGCGACCTGTCGCGGGCCCGAAAGCTTAGCGATCCGGAGCTTCTCGCCGCCGTCGACGATGTGGTCCGTTTCGCGCTCAACCTCGACACCGCTCCCGGCACCTTCGCGGCGGCGTTTGTGGACGGGCTGATCGAGCAACTTGCCGCTATCGACGGCAGCCGCGGGATGCGCGTGACACTCGACCGTGAGCGGCTCCGCTGGACCCTCGACGTCCTTCGCGCCGTCTTTCGCGACGTGATGTTGGCAGCGGCGGGCGTCAACGTGGAGGACCTGCCCCACGCCCGCTATGCCGAGTCCATCATGGCCATGGCCGAACGTGTCCGCGCTCGTGAAGTGGCCGATGTGATCACCGCCTTGGATCGGCTCGAAGACGACCTGGCCTACAATCCAAACCCGCGCGTCGCGCTGGAAGCCCAGCTGGTGTCAGCCGCCGCTACCTTGCGCGGTGCTAGCTGAAGGATCGGGACGTCAAGCCGGGGCTGCGGCCGCGGCGCTGCTCTCGAATAGCGCCGTGTGCAGCGCGTTGGCGAGATCGGTGCAGCTGCTGAATCGATCCGCCGGATCCTTTTCCATGCACTTGTAGATGACGTCGACGACGGCGTCGGTCAGGCCCGGGTTGAACTGCCGTGGGTCGGGCACGGGTTCGAGCGCGTGGGCGACGAATATATTGCCCTCGGTGAACGGCAGGCTGCCGGTGAACATGCGGAACACGATGACGCCGAGCGCATAAATGTCGGCGCGATGGTCCACGTCTGAGCCGTCGATCTGCTCGGGCGCCATGTAATAAGGCGTGCCCGCGAGTACCGAGTTCTCACCAAAACCATCGTCGAGGACTCGCGCCAAACCGAAATCGAGCAGCTTGCAGGTGCCGTCGTTGGCGACAAGCACGTTGTCGGGCTTGATGTCGCGGTGAATCATCCCCTTGCTGTGCGCGTGGTCGAGCGCGGCGCAGAGCTGATCGACGGACTGGTAGAGAAACTCGATGTCAGGCATCGGCTTGCCGGCGGGCAGGTGGGCGGTCAGCGGCAGGCCCTCGATGAACTCCATCGAGTAGTACGGGATGTCTTCCTCGGTACCCATGTCGTAGATGTGCACGATGTTGGGGTGGCTCAGGCTGGCCGCCATCTTGATCTCGCGCAGGAAGTATTTGCGCGCCATCTCGGTCGGCATCGAGCCTTCGATCATGAACTTCAGCACGACCGTACGATCGAGCATCTTGTCGGTCGCCCGGAACACGACGCCGTTGCCGCCCTGACCGAGCCGGTTGAGGTCGATGTAGCGCTTGACGAGCCCGCGCGGGACGCCCTGGGGCCAGCCCTCATCGTCGTTTTCGACGCCGAAGTTGAGGGCCGCTTCGCCCGCCTCCTTGGTGGCGTCGACGTAGGCAACGGTGCCCTCTATGTAGGCCGATGTTGCTTCGAAGCTCTGCGCTTCGCCGACGCGGACCAGGCCGGTCTGTTTGGAGGTCGTAGGCCCGATGAGGCCGAGATCTTCGACGTCGTCTGGATCGAATTCGAGCAGCTGAGAACGCAGGTTCTCGCCCCACATCTTGTCGTCGGGGTTGGTGGCGAGCTGTTCGACGATGCGATCGAGCAGCATCGCCCCGAGCTGGGGTTGTTTGAGGTCCACGCAGAGCTCGACGGCGCGGCGCGTGAGCCGCAGTTTGGCGTCGGCGGGCAAGGGTGCCTGGATCAGCCTGTAGAGGTTGCGAAGCGCGCCGCGGAGGTCGTCACGTTGCTGGCGAATATCCGCCGCGATCTCGATCGCCGCGATGAACTCGCTCTCGGTAGGATCGACCGATTCAGCCAGGCGTAGCGCTTCGTCGAGCTCGTTTCGCGCCATGCGCAGCTTGATGACCGCGATGCGATCGCCCTCGGCTGTCAGGCACCGAATCGCGCCCTCGGCTTCGCCGGCCTTGGAATACAGCGCGGCAGCCCGCCGAAACTGCTGCAGGTGCTCGAACATACGCGCCGCTTCTGCGTGACGGCCGTCCTTTGCGTACAGCTCGGCGGCTTCCGAACGCTTACCGCTCTTGATAAGCACCTTGCCAGCCATGTCGATGTTGCCGGCCCGTTTGAACGCAGCGAACGCCTTGTCCCACGCCTCGACCTTGGCCCACGAGCGTCCGGCGCTCTCGTGCTCGCCGCGCTCCTCGAACACCTCGGCGGCAAGCTGCAGCGCTTTTTGCTGTTCGCCGCCCTGTCGGTAGAGCTCGGCCGCCTTTTCGCGTTCGCCGGCCCGAACCAGCAGGTCCGCCGCTTCGATATTGCGTCCGCCCTTGATGGCGATGCGCGCCGCCTCCAGCCAGTTGTTGCCCTTCTTGAGCATCTCCATCTGGCCGCGATCGCTGCCCATCTTCTTGTAGCACCACGCCGCGCTGTCGTAGTCCTTCATCTTCTCGAACGCGAGCGCCGCTTTTTCCCAGTTTTCGCCCTTTCGATAGGCGCGCGCGGCGTCCGCCGGCCTATTGGCATCCGCGTAGAGAGAGGCCGCGCGATCCCACATCTGGGCGGCGGCGGCGGCCTTGGCGGCGTCCAGCTTTTTGCCCTTCGCGAGCAGCTGCTGGACCTTGCGTTCGCCCGCCCCTTCAGCTTGTTCAGAGAGATGGCGCACCAGACGCGTGATACCCCAACCGCCGATGCCCAGCACCGCGATCGCGATCGCTATGTTGATGATCGTGCCGTCCACGGTCGCGTTCATCCCGTCAAGGTGTCGTGCGAACTATAGCACCAGAGCCGACGAAGAAGGAATCGCAGGTGGCGCCTTTGTCCGGCCCATTCGGCGCGCAATCAGGCGTCAGCGACCCACGACGAGCAGGCGCTTGCCGCTGTCGAACAGGACCGCCGCTTTGCCGTCCGCGACCGCCTCGACGATGCCGATTCCGAACTTGCTGTGATCGATCAAGGAGCCAACGGTCGGGTCGAGCCGCGGCGAGTACTTGACCGCCTGCTCGAGGTCGCGGTCCGCGATGCGACGTTGGTAGACCCGCACGTCCTTGGTGACCTTGTCCGCCTTCGCCTTGGCCTTCGTACGGCTTCTCGGGGAACGCGCAGACCGCTTGATGCGTTCTGCGGCCGGGGCCTTGAAACGATGGACCGACGTGCAGGTGTTGCAGCGCACCTGGACGACAGCGCCGTCGACCATCGCTGTGATGGTGTGGCCCAAGTCGAGCTTGCACTTCGAGCACCATGCGTCGATGTCGCGGCCAACAGCGGGGAGTGAGTCTTTCTTTGCGAGTCGGTGCAGATCCGTCATGGGCGGACCATGCCGCCGGGCGCGCGGGTGGTCAACCGCTGGGCCGCACGTTACGATTCGCCCGCATCAAGCCACCTCGGAGACGCCCATGTTCGCGTTTTCTTCCAACCCTGCCACCCCCGCATGGGGGGCTCCCTGGCGCCGAAGTCTCGGTATTTGCGTCGTCGTCTGCGTGGCCCTGTCCGCCGCGGGCTGTGACTACGTCGATGAACAGGTCACCAAGGCGCGCATCAAGGTACTGGGAATCACGGTCTGCGAGCCTGCGCGCGAAACCGCCGAGTGGGTGTTGATGAAGACGCTCAAGGCGATGCAGGAAAAGAACGACGAAAAAGGCTGGGAGAGCTTTCAGAAGCTGCTGCACAGCCAAGAGCGCACGGTGAACAGCCTGCGAAGCTGGCGCCAGATGACGTGGCGGCGGATGCGCAAGCAGAAGGACCACTACCTCGACGAAGATGGCTGCTACAAGATCATCCAGCTGCGCAAGCTCGAGAGCAGCCGTGGCACGCTCCAAGGTCTCGAATTCTACGTCGAGAGCAACAAGAAAGAGATGGGCACGCCGTGCTCGGTCTACCGCGACAAGGACAACAAGGACCGCTGGCGCATCAAGCGCTGCTCGTTCTGAAAAGCCGCCGCTCCGCTTCCCCAATGACGACAGGCCCACAGCCATGATGCGCCACGCGCTCGAGAAGGGCATCGCCAGTCTGATCGCGAAGTTCCTGCTCGAGTCGCGACACGACGCGCTGTTCGAGTCGATCGCGCGGGCCAACGCGCTGCCGCCTGAAGAGCTTGAAAAACTGCGCAGCGAAACCCTCGAGTACCTGGGCAAAGTGCAGGAAGACGGCGCGCCCTATGCCGACGCGGTGATGGGCGCGGCCCGCGAGGTCGGCAAGACGGTGGCGGAGATGAATCCGGGCCTCACCATGGCGGGTGGCTTGGCTGCGCGCACAGCACGTGCTGCTGTTGAACACGCCATGCATCGGGCGGGCGATACCGTGCAATTCGCCGGCGAAATGGCTCGCAAGGCCGCGTCCAACATCCCCGAGCCGCCGCCGGCAAAGGCATCGACGATCCCCGATCCCCCGGTCGGCAAGGCGCCGACGCCGGCCCGATCGCCTGACAAACCCGAGCCGTCTTCGGACGCCTGACGGCAACCACTTCCGAGACCTTGATGCCGCCCCTCTCCGCCGTCGCCAACCTGCTTCGCCTTCCGAAATACGCGCGCAACGTGCAGCGCATGCGGTTTGTCATTCGGGTGCTGTTCACCCACGGTTTCGGCCATGTGCTGGATCGCGCGGGGGTCGGTCGCTTGGTCCAGCTTGGCCGCCAGCGACTCATGGGCCCCGACGAGTCGATCGCTCGTCGCGCGTGGGAAGTCCGTGTGCGTTTGGCGCTCGAGAGCCTGGGCCCCACCTTCGTCAAGCTCGGCCAGATGCTGGCCACGCGGCCCGACCTCGTGCCGATGTCGCTCATCCACGAGCTTCGGAAACTGCAAGACGACGTGCCGGCGATTCCATTTCCGGCGGTGCGCAACGTCGTACAGCAAGAGCTTGGCGCGCCCCTGAGCTCCATCTATCAGAGCTTCGACGAGACTCCGATCGCCGCCGCCTCGATCGGCCAGGTGCACGCCGCGACGCTCAAGGACGGCACGTTCGTCGTCGTCAAAGTGCAACGTCCCGGCTTGGATGAAACGATCCGGACCGACCTCGACCTGCTCGCCTTCCTGGCCCAACAGATCGAGGACCAGCTGCCCGACGCGCGCCAGTTCCGTCCGGTGGCGGCGGTTGAGCAGTTCGCGCGCGGCCTGCGCCTCGAGACCGATTTCACCAACGAGCTGCGCAATATCGAACGGTTTCGCAAGCAGTTCGCGGCCAACCCGACCGTACACCTGCCGATCACCTATCCGACCTTTTCCGGACGCCGCGTGCTCACGATGGAGTTCATCGATGGCGCCAAGGTGACCGACACGGAGACGCTGGCGCAATGGGGCTTGTCCGGCCCGGACGTCGCGCGCAACGGAACGTCGCTGGTCATCGCCTCGATCTTCGAGCACGGCTTCTTTCACGCCGATCCGCATCCGGGCAACTTCTTCGTCCTGCGCGACGGGCGCATCGCGCTGATCGACTTCGGCATGATGGGCTCGCTCGACCGGGAGCGGATCGACGACCTGCTTGCGTTCCTCGCGTCGCTGCTGCTCAACGACCCGGAGATGCTGGTCACGCAGCTGATGGACCTGGGCCTGCTCGACGACCGCGTCGATGTGCGCGCCTTGCGCGGTGAAATCCACGAGCTGATGGCCCGCTACTACGGCGTCGACCTGGCCAATATCGATATCGGCATGTTCGTCATGGAGGTGTTCGAGGCGATCGTTCGCTTCGATGTCCAGATGCCCGCCGACCTGCTGCTGATCGGCAAGGCCATCTCCACGATGGAGGGCATCGCGCGGCAGATTCATCCCGACTTCAACCCGCTTGAGGAGATCCGGCCCTACCTGGTGCGGCTCTATGTCCGTCGCGCGCTCGATCCGATGGTCTATTCACGCCGCCTGGTGCGGCTGATGCACGACTATTGGGGACTCATGACGACTGCGCCTGGCGAGGTCCGCGGCCTGCTGCGTCGCGTCAAGCGGGGCGAGCTCGAGATCCAGCTGCGCGATGCCGGCGAAGGGGCGCGGGCGATCCGGACAGAACGACGCATCAATCGCGGCATCGTCGCGGCCTGCACGCTGACTTTCTGGGCCGGGTTCACGTTGACGTTGCCGCAAGTCGCGGCCGCCGGTTGGATGTCCCTGACCGGCTTGTGGACGGTATTGCTGGCCCTCAACGGCACCTGGACCGGCGCGCTGTTGGCGTTTTCCATGCTCCGCTCGCGCGAGTTGTGAGCCGATAGCACGCGCCCCGTTCGGCCCGAAAAGCCGCCGCATTCACCCAAAAAATCGACCCCGAGCGCGGGGCCGCTAGAAACGATAGAGGTGTCCTGAAACAACGGGGCGAGTTGGTGCGTTTTTCGCTGGGACCGACCGGAGTGTGCGATGAAGAAGCTGCCAATGACCTGCCGCGGCACATGGACCGCGACAAGGCTCGCCCGATGCTGCGGTCGCCTCGCCCTGCTCGTGGTCGTCACGTCGATGGCCCAGGGCTGCATCGTGGTGTCCAAGGACGCCTACGATCGCGATCTCAAAGGCATGAAGCAGCAGGCCGACTGGCTGGAAGGGCAAAAGCGCGACCTGCACAAGGACCGCGAGGCGTGGAAGGCCAAACACGAGGCGTCGGCGAAGAACGCGCAGAAATGCCAATCCGACAGGACCGCCGTCGAAGCTGAGCTCAAGTCCACCCGCGACAAGCTGCGCGAGCTCGCCAAGAACTGCGGAAAGGCCGGCGCGCTGCTGACCCAGTGCGAGGACGAGCTGCAGGCTGCGCGCGCCAACTACACGATTCTCAAAGACAAGTACGCCAAGCTCGAGAGCCGCCTGTCGGCCGTGCAAAAGCAGCTGGACGCCCTGCGAGACTCGATCGCGAGCGTAAAAAAGCGCCTCGCTGCGCTGGCCAGAGCCGGCAAACTGCGCGTCGTGGTCAAGAATGGTTTTCTCGTCATCCAGCTGCAGAGCGACATCCTCTTCGACACCGGCAAGAGCAAGCTCAAAGGCGCCGCCGGGCCGGTTCTCAAGGAGCTCGCGGACGTGCTCGTGAAGTTCGAGGGCAAGCGCTTCCAGGTCGCTGGCCACACCGATCCACGCGGCAACGACATGTTGAACTGGAAGCTGTCCACAGCCCGTTCCCTCGCGGTCGTCGAATTCCTGATCAAGAGCGCAAACGTGCCACCGGCGATGCTCAGCGCGGGCGGCTACGGCTCCTACCTTCCGGTCGCCGAAAACGACACGGAAGAGGGCATGCGCGCCAACCGCCGCGTCGAGTTCTTGCTGCTGCCCGACCTGACCGAGCTGCTCAAGCTCGCCGGGTTGAAGTCCACCGACAAGTAGGTTTTTTGACGCGCCGACACGACCTGGCCGCTATCCCTCGGGCGGTTCCGGGAATCGTCTCAGGAGCGTCTCAAGCTCACCGACCACGCTCGGGTTGCCCGACTTGGTTCGCGACTCGGCGTCTCTGCGGATGACAAGCGCGGCGCGGGCGCGCGGATGACCTTTGCCAAGCTGCTCGGCGACGATGCGGATGGCCGCTCCTCGCAGCGATCGCAGCGCTGTCGTTTCGTCCCGGAAGATGAGGATTTGGCTGATCAAGGCGTCCGCGATCGCGCGCCTCACCCTCGGGTCACGTTCGGCGTCGATCCACTGATCCCAGACATGGTGAGCGACCATCGGGTTGACCCGTCGCAGGCTACGGGCGAGCGCTGCCCTCACGTGTGCATCGCCGCCCCGGTGAGCGTCCTTCAAGTTGGGTGCAAAGGTGTCGTCGCCAGCATTCTCGAGCCCCGCGAACACGGTGACGAGCTGATCGCCAGCGCTCGCGGTGCTGTAGCGGTCGCGCACGAGGTTCATCGCACGTTGGGCAATGAGCGGGTCGTGGATGCGCTGGCGACGACCGATGTGACCCAAGACGGCGACAGCGGCGCGCTCCATCTTCCCGGCGGGGCTGCTTGGCGCTGCGCCCGGTCTGGCGAGCGTCACCAGGCGATCGACCGTTGCTTCGCCGATTTGAGCCGAGCCGCCGAGCGCGAACGCGGCGCGAATTCGATGCGCCACGCCGATCGTTGGGTCGACGAGCAGCCCGCCGAGCAGGTTTTGCGCCGGCGGGTGAGAGCTGAGCGCGAGGCCGAGCAGAATCACCGCAGACTCCGCCTGGGTCATGCCGTCGTCGGCGCGCAAGGTTTCGACCAGGATGGGCAGGTGGTCGCGGCCGCCGCGGACCCAATCGCGCGCCAGGTCCACGGCCGCCGCGGGATCAACCGGTGCATCTACCAGCAGCGCGGTGATTTGGCGCTGCAGCGAGTCGACGGCCAATGACTGCCAACGTTCGCTTGCATCGCCGTCGAGGATCACCGACCGAATCGCGAACAGGTCGCCCCAACTCCACCCGTCGATCGTGTCGCCGATCTTGGGGACTGGAGCCGCGGACGGCGGAACCTCGTGCGCAAACGAGCGCGTGGTCACCCGGGCATACGGGACGCCGCCGTCGAGCCACGTGATCGTCTCGTTGCGCCGCATTTGCACGAACCAGCCGCGCTCGCCGGGAAGGACCGAGATGCCGGGGCCCGATACAGCGACCGATGCCGCGCCGGGATGGCCCGGATCGAAGGGATACAGCTCGCGGACGTTGGTGACTTGCCGATCGATCACCGTGTGCTGTTCGCCTCGCAGGACGGTGTAGCGGGCGTCGTACACGCCGGTCGCGTTGCGCTGCACCTCTTCGTAGATGTCCTTTCCCGGCTGCGCTGGCAGGCGCCACGAAAGCTGCGCCAACAACCGGTGTTGCCAATACGCGGCCGCCATGGAGCCACCGCTTCGCCGCGCGACATCGAGGACGTCGCAACGTTTGCCGATGCGAACGAGAAACGGCGTGGTCACTGGACCGGGACCAAGCCTCCGCTCGCTGTGGCCGTTGTGAAACCTGGGCTGCGTCACGCTCGCGGCGAAGACGGCGGTCTTGTCGGGCCGCAGCTCGATAACCGCGAGGTCGAGTCGCCACCGGATCGTGCCGCTTTCACCGAGGCGGACCGTCGCCGCAACGCCACCGGTGGAAGGCGGGTACGGCGAAGCAGGGTCCTGGCCGACGTCGACCGTCCATGTTCGTTGGTCGCGCATCTCGAAAGCGAAACGCTGACCCGCTTTGAACGAGCAGGTCGCGCGCAAAGGTGCCGTGCGTGGTTTGGCCGGCGATGCGCGTTCAGCCTCCGGAGTTGGGGGCACTTCGAGGTCGGACGGTCCGGTTTGGGCGGGGTCGGCGTGGCGAACAATAGTGATCCCGATCACGGCCAGGGCGGCCACGACGGCGATGGCAAGACCGGTCAGCTTGGCGTTCATCGGACGGGCATGGTCGCGCGATGTCCGCGCGCTGTCGATGGGCAGGGCATCCAGCGGTGCGGCACCCTCGGCTGCACGTCAGCGGCCGATGACAGCGCGAACCCGCCCCGCATGCACTACCACCACCGTCTGGCCCTTATCGACCGCCGCAAGCACGCTGGGTCCCACGTCGTTGGGCCGCACCACGATCGTTGTGCGCGGATCGAAGTCGGTCAGCGAGCGTCCGGGTGGCAACGCAACTGGACGGGCCTCGGGGGCGACCGCGAGCACGCTTTGGTCCAGCAGGGCTTCGATGCGCTGGTCGGGCAGTGACTCGACGCTCAGTCCCCAGGCTTGCCTGCCGACGCCGACACCGTCTTTCAACCACGCATCGGTGCGCTTGCCCGGGCGCAGCGGCAGCCGCGCGATGGCGAGCTCTTTGTCGCTGAAACACGCCGGTGTGAAGGGCAAGGTCATACTCGCCGGGCGCAGGCCGAAGCTCGTCAATTGATCGGCGAATGCGGCCGCGATCATCGCGCCGGCTGGGTCGTGGTCGACCAGCCCGATCATGTGCACGGTCGGCGCCTCATCGTCGCCGTCGGGCAGGGCGGCCCGCAGCTGCTTGGCCGTGTATTCGCTGGTGCACGCGCTCGGTGTGCCGCCGAGGCTGACAAAGGACACCCCCAGCCGGTGTTGCGCCCGCGCGAGCAAGCGCGTGTGGGCGGTCTTTTCGGCGAACAACAACACGTGAGGCCGAGCGAGGCCGATGGATCGGTTGCGCCAGTTGTCGTCCGCGAAGCCGAAGTCCTCGTAGTCGTACAGGCGCCGCTGCTCGACGAGGTCGGCCAGGACCATGTTGGTCGCCTCGTCGGGCTCCATACACGTGCGGTCTCTGGCTGGCACACGCAGCACCGCTGGCTTGACGAAGCGGTACCAGAAGCTGCGGACATTGCCGCGCACCGGCGGTTCGTCGCCCGCCCGGATGCGTCGCCACGCCTGGTGGACGAGGTTGCGCACCAGGCGCGAGGTCACCAGCCGACCGGAAGAGGCCGCGCCGAAATGCCGCAGCAACTCCGGCCCGTTCATGGTTCGGATGTCGGTCTCGTAGTCGCGGATGCCGAGCGCGGCCAGCGTCTCCTTGCGGTCGATGATGGGCATGATCGCGATGGTATAGTAGAAATTTCGGTCCACCGAAATTTTCATGTCAGGTCCGGCGATCTCGCTGGACAGCGGAGTTGGATTGCAGCCGGAATGCGGCGACCATTGCGGCATCGTGTCGGTCAACCGCGACCAGTATACGGCCTGGGGGCAGAACGCCTGGACAGGCACCGACCGGCATTGGTCTTAGCCCGGGGCCCTACACCGCAGGCGCCTCCCCGAGCAGGTAGCGCAGCACGATGTTGCTGATTTCGGCGGTGAGCATGTCTTCTTGGAGGAACTCGGGCCGCTTCAGGGCGGCGACGTGGGTGAGGGACTCGACGGTGGTTATCAGCACCCAAGCGGCCATCCGCAGGTCCCTGGGCAAGATCTCGTCGCGCCGCGTCTCGAGGTAGCCGACGATGATCTGCTGGGCGATCTCGTCGACTTCGCGGAACTGGTCGAGCCCGACTTGCAGGACGAGTTGCACCAGCGCGTGGTGCAGCTCGGGTTCGACGGCGTGCGCCCGAACCATCGCCTTGACGTAGGTCCTGACCGCGATCGGGATCGGAGCGTCGCCGAGCTGGGAAAGCGTCTCGCCGAGCAGCTCGATCATGTTCCGTGCATGCCGCTCGGCGACCGCCATTACCAGCGCCTGCTTATTTGGGAAGTATTGATAGAGCGATCCGACGCTCACGCCGGCGACCTTGGCGATGCGGTTGGTGCTGCACCGGTCGTAGCCCTGCCGAACCAGAACCTGAGCGGTGGCGTCCAAGATGGCATCGACGGTGGCGCGCGATCGTTGCTGACGCGGCTGTTTTCGGGGGGTTATCTCCATTTTTCAGGACCTCGAGGGAATGCGAGTTGAACGCGAGCAAATACTCGTTTTATTATATGAGCGATCGCTCGGGTTTGCAACGTAACACGAGGACAGGTCGCTCATCACCCGATGAGTCGGCCTGCCACGGCTGTCTTTTGCCCGATGACCTCAAGGAGCCCCGATGTCCAACTTCCCCGCTCACGCGCCCTCTGCCGAACTCAACGCGGGACTCCCGCTCGCTCCGAGCCTGCCGACCAACCACCTGCTCGGGCATCTGCCCGCGATGGGTCGCGACCCGCTCGAGCTCTTCGAACGTGCGCACCGCGATGTTGGCGACGTGGTCCGGATGCGCCTTGGTCCCAAGCAGATCGTCACGCTCGCACACCCTGAACTGCTGCATCGGGTCCTCGTGTCCGAGCGGGATCAGTACATCAAGCAGACCCGCGGCTACACGATGCTGCGGCTGATCCTCGGCGACGGGCTCGTCACCAGCGAGGGCGGATTCTGGCGCCGGCAGCGTCGCATCGCGCAGCCCGCATTTCGTCGCAAATACATCGCCGGGTTCGCCAATACGATGACAACGTCCGCGCGCGACATGGCGGATCGTTGGCAGGCGGTCGCCGACGCCGGTGCAACCATCGACGTCGCTGCCGAGATGATGCAGCTGACCTTGCGCATCGCTGGCGAAACGCTCTTCTCCCGCGATTTGACCGGTGAAGCCCACGAGCTCGGGGCGGCTGTGACAACCGTCCTGGAGGCCTTCTCGCCCCTGACGCAGGCGCCGATCCCGGCCCCGCATATGTGGCCCACACCGACCGCCCACAAATTCCGCCGCGGCATCAAGGTGCTCGACCGGGTGGTCCACCAAATCATCGCGGAACGCCGCGCGACGGGAGAGCCCGGCAACGATCTCCTCGGCATGTTCATGGCCAGCGTCGACGATGAAACGGGCGAATCAATGACCGACAAGCAGCTGCGCGACGAGGTGATGACCATGATTCTCGCCGGCCACGAGACGACCGCGAACGCCCTCGCTTGGACGCTCTACTTGTTGTCGAAGCATCCCGCTGTTGATCGCCGCGTACACGACGAGCTCGCCGCCAACGTCTCGGACGACAATCCCGCAGCCGGAGTCATGCGTGCCGTTCCGTACACCCACCAGGCGCTCCAGGAGTCGATGCGGTTGTACCCGCCGGTCTGGGTGGTTGGGCGGAGCGCCGTGAATGACACCGAGCTTGGGGGCTACAGGATCCCCCAAGGCACATACGTCTATATGCCGGTTTGGGTTATGCATCGGCACCCAGCGCTGTGGGACAACCCCGAAGGATTTGACCCCGATCGCTTCGCCCCGGATCGCGTCGCCGCCCGCAAGGCCCTCGGCGTGCACAAGTTCGCGCACCTGCCGTTTTCAGGTGGGCAGCGAAAGTGCATTGGCGATCACTTCGCGAAGATGGAGTCGTTGCTGATTCTCGCCGTGCTCCTGCAGCGCTTTCGCCTGTCGCTTGTTCCCGGCCAACGGGTTGTCCCCGAGGCCAGCATCACCCTGCGTCCACGTGACGGACTGCATATGCGGATCCACAACCGCTGAGCCGCCCTCGAGATCGGCCGCTTCGCTGAGCCGCACGGACGTTGAATTGGCGTCTTGCCCCGCATCAAACATCGTGGCAGATTCCGCGACCCGCACGTTCTTGCGACGGCTGCCAACGCGGTCGTCGAGCGTCGGAAACGGGGTGTAGCGCAGTCTGGTAGCGCACTTGACTGGGGGTCAAGGAGTCGCAGGTTCAAATCCTGTCACCCCGACCACAACGCCGCGCCGCCCCATCGCCTGCTACGGCTGGAGTTGGGGCGGCGCCGTTGTTTTTGGTGCTGAAGACAAGCCACGACAAATCGCCACGATTTGGGGAGACCGCGATGCAGACGCGCAACAAGCTCACGCAGCTGCGTCAACACAAGCTCGATGCCCTCGGCAAGGGTCAAAAAAGCGCTTACCCCAATGACTTCAAGCCGACCGCGACCGGCGCGGACCTGCTCGCTCACCTGCTTGAAAAGGGCGTCGAACCATCGCCGATCGACGAAGATTTCCCGCTGTGGCGTATGGCCGGTCGCGTCATCGCGTCCAACCGCAAGGGCAAGGTCGCGTTCATCCGCCTGCTCGATCGGTCCGGTTGCGAGATCGAAAGGCTGCGTTCCGCTGCGGATGATCGCCGCGAAGAGGCCGGCCAGGACCGCCGCGAGATCGCGTTCAATACCTTCCAGCTGTTCTTCCGTCGCAACGAAGACGAAGCGCTCTTTGATCGCCTGCTCAAGAGCCACGATGAAGACGGCGTAGACTGCCCGCCGCTGCTCGACGTGGGCGACATCGTCGGCGTGACCGGGCTGCCGTTCCGCACACGGACAGGCGAGCCGTCCCTCTGGGTTCGCGGGCAGGGCGACGAGCCGGCCGTTCGCGTGCTGACCAAGGCCCTGCGCCCGCTGCCCGAGAAGTTTCACGGCCTCAGCGACAAGCAAACCCGCTTCCGCCAGCGCTACGTCGATCTCGTCGTCAACGCGAACGCCCGGCGCATCATCGAGCGCCGCAGCAAGATCATCTCGACCATTCGGCGTTTCTTCGAGGATCGCGATTACATGGAGGTCGAGACACCGATGATGCACACGCTCATCGGCGGCGCGGCGGCCAAGCCCTTCAAGACACACCACAACGCGCTCGACATGCCCCTGTTCATGCGGATCGCGCCGGAGCTCTATCTCAAGCGGCTCGTGGTTGGCGGCTTGGAGCGCGTCTTCGAGATCAACCGCAACTTCCGCAACGAGGGCATCAGTCAGCAGCACAACCCCGAGTTCACGATGCTCGAGTTCTACGAGGCGTACGCGACCTTCGAGGACCTGATCGTGCTGCTCGAGGAGCTCTATTCCAAGCTCGCACGCGACATCTGCGGCAGCTACGACCTGCCCTACGGCGAAGACGAGGATGGCAACGCGAAGATGTTGTCGTTTCAACCTCCCTTTCGGCGGCTCAGCGTCTGGGACGGCCTGGTTGAATACGGCGGGCTGACGGCGGACGAAATCCACGACGAGGCGCGGCTCCGGCAGCGGTGTGCAGAGCTCGAGATCGAGGTCGCCGATCACGCGCCGATCGGCAAGATCCAGATGGAGCTTTTCGAGCATACAGCCGAACCGCACCTCTTTCAGCCGACATTTGTCACCGGCTTTCCCGTCGAGGTTTCGCCCCTTTCTCGGCCCAACGATGACGATCCGCGGCTTGTCGACCGTTTCGAGATGTACGCCGGCAATTTCGAGCTGTGCAACGCGTTTTCGGAGCTCAACGACCCGGCGGTGCAGCACCAGCGCTTCCAGGAGCAGCTCGACGCGAGGACCAAGGGCGACGCCGAGACGATGGACATGGACCTCGACTACATCCGTGCGCTCGAACACGGCCTGGCCCCGACGGCTGGCTGCGGAGTCGGCATCGATCGGTTGACTATGCTGCTGACCAACACGCAGAGCATTCGCGAGGTCATTCTCTTTCCATTGTTGCGACCCGAGCGCACCGACTCCGATGGCGGCACCGACCCATCGGACGGCCCCGGCGAGTAGACACAAGCCGTGCGGTGGCAACGCCTATTCGCGCTCCTGGGGCTCGCCGCCATCGCCGCGGTCCCCGAAGCGCTCGTGCATCACGACAACCCGACGGTCGGCTTCCAGGTCTGGATGGTCCTGCAGCTGCTCGGCGTCATCGTCGCTGCGATCGGCGTGGCGGCTGCGGCGTCCGTGCTCGGCCTCATGGTCCTGCGCATCCTGATCAAACCGGTGCAAGACCAGCCGTCTACGTTTGTCGCCTGGTCGTTTCTCCGCGCCCAGGTGATCGGCCACCCCGTGCCCATTCGTATCGCTCGCTGGATCCGCGAACAGGTAGAAGCCGCCCCGGAGCGCGAGCGCGCTGTCGCAGGTTGGAAGCTGTTGCTAGGAGCGCTGGTGGCAGCCGCCGCAACGACCGGTGCCGTGCTGATCTTGCGGCAGGCCATCGTCGTCGGTCAGCCGATCGACACGATCGGGTTCATCGCGATTCGAAATGTCGGCGCCGCGGTCGGCATTCACGGGTTCTTGCTGCTCTCGGCGTCGTTGCCATGGCGCCGCGCCCGGCTCGTGCTGCCCATCATTGTCGCGATCCTGCTCCTGGCCGCCGTCGTCGGGGCGTCGTTTTTGCCAGTGGTGCGCGATTACGTTCATCCGCCGACATTCGCGATAGGTTTGGTCTGCGCCACGATCCTTGTCACCGTCTCGCTGACTCGTCATCGCCACGCGCGCATTCGCCTCGGACGCGGTCTGAGCGGAAAGCTGCTTTGGATGCTTGTGGTCGCCGCGATCGTCGCCGCGATCCTGACCGCAGGTGGCCCCCTCGCGATCCCCGTCTACACCGGCGCCTTCTTGCTCGGTGCGACGGCCCTGTACGTGCTCGCCCAGTCACAGCCCAAGGTGACGCTGCCGGTGTTCGTCTCGATCGTTGGCGTCGCGGCAGGCACGTGGGCGTTGATCGTCGTGCTCTCGGTGATGGGCGGCTTCGCGTCCGACCTGCGGGCGAAGATGTTGGTGGCCAACGCGCATGCCCTCGTCGAAAACCCGGGGCGCGCCCAACCTCTTACCAACTGGCGCGAGCTGGCCGGCGGGTTGCGCGGTGTCGATGGCGTCGTCGGCGTGAGCCCCCAGGTCCGCGGCGACGCGATCGTCAGCTCGACCTTCAACGTCAACAACTTCGTGTCTTTGCGCGGCATCGATCCGCGGCTCAGAGAGGTCCAGCGCGAGCTCGGTTCGACCATCGTGACCGGTTCGATGCGCTTGCTCTCCCACCCCGATCGCATCGGCCGTGACGACTGGCGCGTGAGGCGCCCCCTGGGGCTCGAAAACGACTTGCCGACCGCGCCCACGACCACGAACCACGCCGCCAAATCGGGCGACGATCCCGGGACGGAAGACGTCGACGACAACGACGACGAGCTCGACGCGATCCTTCAGCTTGCCCCCGGGCCCGCATCCCCGCGGCCGCCACGCGACCCCATCGCGCTCCCGAGCGGCGGGGTGCCCATCGATCCATTGGCGGTCGACGCTGACTTCGAGGTGCCGATCGCCGGATCCGACCCCGCAAAGGACACCGTGGACAAGCAGGCCGAGCAAAACGGAAAAGACCCCGACGCCGTCTCCGGCGAAGCGGTGCTCGAAGCCCTGGATGTCCCCGATCCGTCGAGCTCCGGCGCGCGCCTCGACATCCCGTGGCGCACCGGGGGAACGGACGTGATGGCACCGGTCGCGCCCGGTGTGCTGATCGGCGCGGAGCTGGCCCGGTCTCTGCAAGTTGAGCTCGGCGACCGCGTCGAAATCATCACGCCCGACGCCGACGTGGGCCCCACGGGAATGCGTCCTCGGGTCCGGACGTTCCGTGTCGCCGGCACATTTGAGACCGGCCTGTACGACGCGGACAGCAAGGTCGCTTACGTCACGCTTGAGACCGCGAGCGCCTACTTCAACCTCGAAGGCGCCGCCAACGTGATCGAGCTTCGCCTCGCTGCACCCGAGCATCCCGATGCCGTCCTCGCCGGCGTACGCGCGGCACTGCAAAATACCGGTGCGAGCAAGGACATCGAGGTTCTCGATTGGCGCGCCCTCAACCGCTCGCTTTTCTCAGCGCTGGCTTTCGAACGTCTCGTCATCTTCCTGGTGCTCGCTTTGATCATCTTGGTGGCGTCGTTCGCCATCATCTCTGCGCTGACGATGGTGATTCTCCAAAAACGCAACGGCATTGCGATGTTGCAAGCGATGGGGGCGAGCCGCAAAGAGGTGCGCGCAGCGTTTGTGCAAATGGGCGGTGTGATCGGCTGCATTGGCACGATCGCGGGGCTGATTCTTGGGCTCTCGACCTGCGGCTTGATCGCTACCCTTGGCATCAAGCTCCCCGAAGCGTACTACGTCCGCACGTTGCCGGTTTCGGTCGAGATCGCGGAGGTTTCGGCGGTTGTGATCGCCTCTCTGGTCATCTCCCTTGTAGCCACCGTCTTTCCTGCTAAAAGTGCCGCCCAGCTCAGCCCCCTCGAAGGCCTCCGATATGAGTGAAGTCGCCCCGGAAATGCGCGATGTCGAGCGCGATGCACAAGCATCTGCGTCGGTGCCGCTCATGGTGGCGACGGATGTCTGCAAGCGGTTTCTGCTCGGCGCCCGGCCGGTCGAGGTGCTGCGCGGCGTGAACCTGACGATCCAAAAGGGCGACATGCTCGCCATTGTCGGTCGTTCGGGCTCGGGCAAGTCGACGCTGCTTCACCTTCTCGGCGCGCTCGATGAGCCCACGAGCGGAACCATCGTCTATCACGGGCGCCCGCTCGCCGAGCTTGGCGACGCCGAGATGGCGGCCTTTCGCAACCGCACGATCGGCTTTGTCTTCCAGTTTCATCACCTCCTGCCCGAGCTCACAGCGCTCGAAAACGTGCTGATGCCCGCGCTGATCGCCCGCAAGCGTCGCGCGGAGGTCCGGGATCGCGCACTGAACCTGCTCGATCGCGTCGGCCTCGCGCATCGACTCGAACATCACCCCGGCGAATTGTCCGGCGGTGAACAGCAACGCGTCGCGCTTGCTCGCGCCCTGGTGATGCAGCCCGAGATCGTGCTGGCCGACGAACCCACCGGAAACCTCGACGGCAACACCGCCGGGGAAATGCACGACCTTATCGAGGAGCTGAACCGGGAAACCGGCACCGCCTTTCTCGTCGTTAGCCACAACCGGGAGCTCGCCGGTCGTATGGGGCGCGTGTTGATGATGGCCGATGGCATGGTCAGCGATTTCGCGGAGGCGGCGTGAACGTGCGGCGGATCCTGACAGCGATCGTGATATGCGTCGCTTGCGGCGCCGTCGCAGCGCCAGGTCTCGTCCAGGCGCAGGCCGGCGCTGGGCTCGGGCCGACGAGGGGCGTGTCCGGTCAGTTGCCGGTTTTTGTCGTGTCCAAGGTCGAGCTCGGCGGCATCGAGCGCGTCGACGCCAAGGCCGTCCGCAACAAGATGCTGATCAAGACCGGCAAGCGCCTCGACCCCGCGCTGATCGCCCGCGACATCCAGCGTGTCTTCGAAACCGGCCTCTTCGATGACGTTCGCGTCGGCTTGCGTCGCGACCCCAACAACAAGAACGGCGTGATCGTCCGCTTCCAGCTCCTCGAACGCCCATCGATCGCCAGCGTCGAGATCGAAGGCGCCGAGCAGCTCACGGTCGATGCGGTTCTCAAGGTGGTCGACCTGCGCTCGGGCAACCTCTTTTCGCCGGCCGAAGCGCAGCAAAACGCCAACAAGATTCGCGATCTCTATGTCGAGGAGGGCTATTTCCTTGCGTCGGTCAAGCACAAGGTCGTCAACCTCAAGGACAACCGCGTCGAGGTCGTCTTCGCCATCACCGAGCGCGCCGAAATCAAGGTCCGCAAGATCGACATCCTCGGCAACAACGGTGTGTCCGACGCGGACATCAAGCGCGTGCTGAAGACCCAGGAGGGCTCGGCCATGTCGATCCTCGGCAAGTCCGGGGCGTTCAAGCGTGAGCAGCTCGAGTACGACGTGCAGATCATCCAGTACCTCTACCTGACCAAGGGCTACATCCAGGCCAAGGTCCAGGAACCCGAGGTCAGCCTTTCGGCCGACATGCGACACGTGCGGATCAGCATTCGCGTGCACGAGGGCCCGAAGTTCACGGTCGGCAAGGTCGGCATCAAGGGCGACTCGAAGGTGCCGGTCAAAGACCTGCTGCCCAATCTGCAGCTGAAGGAAGGGGACGTCTTCAACTACGCGCTCGTGCAGAAGGACAGCCAGCTGCTCTCCGGCGCGCAGAAGAAACACGGCTTTGCCTTCGCCACGGTCAGCAACGAATCGGTGCCCCACGCCAAGACGCGTAAGGTCGACTGGACCTACCACATCCAAAAAGGCAGCAAGGTCTACTTCGGGCAAATCCGGATGCTCGGGGCCCAGACCACCCGCGACAAGGTGATCCGCCGCGAGCTCGCGTTCACCGAGGGCGAGCTCTACAACGAAGCCAAGCTCAACGCGTCCAAGATCCGCGTGCAGCGGCTCGGCTTCTTCGACAAGGTCGACATCAAGACCCGGCCAACGCGCCATCCGCAGGTCGTCGATGTGGTTGTCGAGGTCAAGGAGCGCACGACCGGCACGTTCCAGGTAGGCGCCGGCTTCTCGAGCGTCGACAACTTCATTACGACCGCGCAAATCAGCAAAGACAACTTCCTCGGTCGCGGCCAGCGCTTGAGCTTCCAGGCGTCGCTGTCGGCGATTCGCACGATGGCGCAGGGGTCCTTCATCGAGCCCTACTTCCTCGACACGAACGTCACGTTCGCCGTGTCGTTGTCCAAGTTTCAGACCCTGTACACCGACTTCACGCGCGACAGCACCGGCGGTTCGATGAGCTGGGGTTATCGGTTCTCGCCCACTCTTCAAGGCGACGTGACAAGCAACATCGAGTTCGTCGACGCGGAGATCGGCGGTCTGTCCGGGCGCAAAGACGTGCCGATTGCCAGCCTCTTCAACTCCGGTCTGACGACGTCGCTGCGCTTCACCCTGACCTTCGACAGCCGCAACGACCGCTGGATGCCGTCGACGGGCTGGTTCATCTCCGGCACCGCGGAATTCGCCAAACCGGTGCTTTCGGGGCTGGGCCTTGGGATCCGGCAGAACGACTTCAACCGCTACACCGGACGGTTGCGTCGCTACTTCCCGTTGCCGCTTGAAGCGATCTTGAAATTCAACCTCGTCGGCGGCTACATCAGCGCACCGGCCGGGCAGCAGGTCCCCTTGTTCGAGCGCTTCTTCATGGGCGGCATCTTCAACGTGCGCGGCTACCAGCGAAACACGCTCGGCCCGAGTCTCGGCGTCCCGACCAGCGGCGACCCCGGCGCGTCCTTGAGCCCGTTCAATATCGGCGGCAACAAGCAACTGTACCTCAACAGCGAGCTCGAAATCCCGATCGTCCAGGCGCCCGTCAACCTGCGCGGACTGCTGTTCTTCGATATCGGCAACGCGTTTGGCGAGGGCGAACCGATCTCGCTGGGCGGTATGCGCATGAGCTTCGGCTGGGGCGTGCGCTGGTTCTCGCCCGTCGGCCCGCTTCGTTTCGAATGGGGCGTGCCGATCAACCCGCTGCCCAACGAGGAGTCGCTGGTCTTCGCGTTTACTATCGGCAACTCGTTCTGATCACAAGCACTGAAAATCATGGCCTTGCACCCGAAGTGACCGGCATTGTGATTAGCCCTGATCAGCCCGGTCCAGATGAGGCGCCGAATCGATGACTGCGCAGCCACTGCACCTGCACCGAGGCGATCCACTCCCCGCGCTCGGGGTCGACGGCTTCGACATCGCTGATCACGCCGGAAAATGGCTGCTCATCGTGGTTGTCGATGAGTTAAACGACCGACTTCGAGACGACGTGGCGACCGCAGTCGAGCGCTTTGGGCGAGCCACGGACGTTCGTTATGTCGCGGCTCAAACCCACGCCGCTGACGACGTGATCGCCGATCCGGATGGCGTCGCGACCCGTCGACTGGGCGCGCTCGTCGATGAAGACGCGCGCTTCACTATCGCAGTGGTGGTTGAGCCCGGTGGTCGCGTTCAAGCGAGCTGCGACGATACGAAGGCAGCTTTGGCTGTGAGTATGGCGCTCGAAGCGGCCGTCCACAGACGGCGTTGAGCAGGCTGCAAGCACCGGTCATTCGCTTCAGCTGAGCGACCTGGTCGGCGTGGACTGGGTGCCCACGATGTGGCGCGTAGGCTGAAATCCTTCAGGGAGGATGCCCTGCTTGACGGCGACGGCGACCGCGGCGTGCGTCCCGATGTCGTTTTCGCGCGGAATCATGCCCGAGACGCGCCAGATGATTCGCTCGAGTGTGCGGAAAAAGCGCACACGTTGCAGCGGGCCGTTCATCCAGCCGTTGGTGATGCAGTAGTGCGATTCGAAGGGCACGGTGTGGTGCTTGGCGTGCTCAGAGACGGTCAGGAACACGCGGGCTCGTTGCAGCGCGCGGACGGGCAGCCACAGGTCCTTGCGACGCATGTGGGCCCACTTGTGAATCTGGTTGGTGAGCATGATCCAAAAGGCAAATGACAGCGCGAAAGCGTGAAACAGCACCCAGAACGCCGACCCGTCGATCGGCATCAGCAGCACCCCGACCTGCACCGGGATAAGGACCATGCAGTTGTCACCATTGGTCTCGATCAGGCCCTTCTTGGCGAGGTCGCGCGGCGCGGCGTGGTGCTCGCGGAAGTTCTTGACGAGGGTGGGACCGAGAATCGGCAGCTCGACCGTTCCCCACGTGTCGGCCAGCCAGTGCACGAAGCCCGAGACGAAGTCCGCCGCGATCATCCCCACCAGGAAAGCGACAAGGAGCAGCCAGCCGTGAGCCCAGAGATCCGTGGCCTGCATCAAGCGCACGACCATCGCGGCGACCAGGCCGGTGAAGACGACGACGGAGCCACCCTCGAGCGCCTTTTTCTTCCACGTGTAATGTGCACGCAGCTCGTCGGCGTCTTGCTGCTCGATGCGGACGGGTGATTCGTTCATGGCGTCGGCCTTGGGTCGGGCTTGATGTCCTACCGTCAACCGCCAGCGGACTCAAGCGGTGAATCGCGCGGAGATGGTGCAGAGATGCCACAACGGGGCACACTTGCCCGGTCTTCTCATCAAAGGGGTGACGACGCGATGAAAACGCCGAATTGCTCCCGACAAAGCTCTTCTCCGCGGCTGCTGTGCGTCGCTGTTGTCGTCGTTTCGCTGGCCGCGTGCGGCAAAACCAAGTCCTTTTCCAAACCGAAGACCGGTTCCAGTCAGAAGGTCGGTTCCAGTCAGAAGATCGGTTCCAGTCAGAAGATCGGTTCCAGTCAGAAGATCGGTTCCAGTCAGAAGATCGGGCGGGGCGCGAAAGTGGCTCAAGAGCCGGCCGTTGGGGTGCACAAAGCGACGAAAGACCAGCCTGCAGTGGCGCTGTCGGGGGCCGCTACCCTGTTGGATGCTGCAGGTTTGGCCACGGCAGCGACGCAGGGCGAACTGGACCGTGTCCGGCTGCGGATCGATGAACTTACGGAGGGCGCGGAGACGGCCGTCGCAGCTATCGAGATCAGACCGCCGACCGGTGCGCAGTTGGTGCAGCTGGACGCTGCGTTTTCCGATGCCAAGAGGTCGGTGATGATCGACGCGCAACTCGCACGCATGGGCGGCCAACTCGATCCGGCGGCGCGGGCTGCCGTTGCCGCGTACACGAAGCGACGACATGCGGACCTGATGGCGCGACTTGCTGCGGCTGGACGCAAGCATCGTGACGCCGCCAAACGCTGACAGCCAGCTCTCGTGCAGAGCGCTCAGAGGTAGGCGCCCTCTTTGGCCCATTTGCCGCTGCGGTAGGCCAGGTGATCGAGGATCGCCTTGACGACGAAGGCCAGCGGGATCGAAAGCCAGACGCCGAACGCGCCGAGTCCGAGCGGGAAGCCGAGCAGCCAGGACAGCGGGATCTGCACGAGGAAGGTGGTCCAGACGTTGATCTTGAGGCTGGTCATCGTCTCGCCCGACCCTTGCAGGAGGCCGACATACGCGATGTGGACGCCGAAGATGGGCATGCCCCAGCCGAGAACTTCGATCCATTGCACGGCATAAGCGGCGAGCGGCGTGCCGGCTTTGACGTCGAAGATCCCAATGATCGCGTCTTCGAAGCCGATGAAGAACGCGCCCGGGATCCCCATGATGAGCACGCACAAGATCAGGGACGCGCGCAGCGTCTCGCGGGCGTGATCGGCGTCGTGGGCTCCGAGTGCCTGGCCGACGAGAGCGCCGGTTGCCTGGGAGACGCTCATGCCCGGCACAAACGCGAGGGCTTGGATTCGCAGTCCAACACCGTGTGCGGCGACCGCTAGCTCGTCGATACGCCCCAGCAAGCCGACAATCGTCAAAAAGCCGGCGTTGAGGACGACCATATCTGCCGCCGCCGGCCACCCGACCCGGGCGAGGGCCCTGGCGAGATCCCAATCGACCGGTTGAGGTCGAATCTGCAGTTTCACGCCCGGCACGGTTTCGCGCGACAGGAGCACGGCCATCACGGTGGCCGCGAAGAGCTGCGAGACGACCGTTCCGATGGCAGCGCCTTGGACGCCCAGCGCCGGCAGTCCCAGGTTGCCGAGGATCAGCCCGTAATTGAGCACCACGTTGAGGCCGTTGCTGGCCAGCGCGATCACAAACGGAAGCCGCGTATTGCCGACCCCGCGCAAGACTCCCGCGTAGAGGATGTTGAGGTAGTAAAAGACCGTGAGCGTCATCATCGGCCGCAGGTAGTCGAGCCCGAGCTGCAAGGTCGCTTCGGTCGCGCCGAGCATCAGCAGGATTTGTGGAGCGGCGATGTTGCCAACCACGGCGATGATGATCGCCAGGCCGATGGTGAGCTGGCTGGACTGCAGCAGGACGTGATTGACGCGTGCGTCGTGACGCGCCCCGTGCGCGCGTGCAACGTTGGCCACGGTGCCGACCGTCAGGCCGAGCATCGCCACCATCAGCAGGAAGATCACCTGGGTCGCGTAGCTCAGCGCCGCGAGCGCATTGGCTGCGTCGGGAAGGCGACCACACATCGCGGTGTCGACGGCGAGCGCCAGGACATTGAGCACGTTCAGCCCAACGATGGGCCACGCGAGAGAGACAAGCTCCCCCATGATGGCGCGCTTGGACATCACAGGCAGGCCTGGGCAGATGGGGACGGCGATCGCAGGGAGCGCTGCGTTCAGAGCAGCGGTGGACGGGGACTATACGTTCGATGCCGCCAAGGCCCAAACGCCGGCGTCAATCTGCGGTCACGACTGGGGTCGCCGCGGGCGCGAGAGTTGGCGTGACGAGCCCGGAGAGATCGAGCGCCGCGTCCACTTCGCTGATATTGGCGGCTTCGATGGAGTAGGCCGCGGCCGGATCATGGCTGCCCTTGACGCCCATCACGCGAACGTAAACGCGGGGTCCCCCGGCGACGTAGCGGGCCACCTCGACCACGCCGCCCTTATGGGGACCGATGACCCACAACGGCTCGCTCGGCGGCGACGAAACCATGACCTTCGCACGCACGCCTTCGGGCGGCTTGACGGTGAATCCGACGGTCGTACCGGGATCGACGTCGATCGCGTACCAGTCGGCGTCTTTGCGACCGTCCAGCAGGCCCTTGAGGCGATGATCGAAGCGCAACATGGCAGCGTCGGCGCGTCTGTCGTTGGGCTCTCGTTCATCGACGCGTCCGCCAAGGCACCCGGCAGCACCGGCGCAGTCGGGGGGGGAGAGCGCGACGGCGTACCGGTGATCAGCTTGCGCACCCGAGATGGCGGCCACCGCGACGCTGTCGACGCCACGCAACAGACCCGGCGCGAGGTTTGGAATCGAGATGCCGCGCCCTCGCGTCGACACGCGTTTGAGGCGAACCTGGCCGTCCGCCTGCCGCAGCTCCACGCCGATGATGACGTTGGGCACACCGGCGACGGCGAGCGTCAACGGCTGCCTGGCCGAACCTGCGTCGCCCGTTCGCAGGCTGAACACGTCCACGTCGCCGGGACGAGACAGCGTTGCCTGGATAACCTGGCCGGGCGCGACAACGGGCCCCGAAGCGAGCGGTTTTTCGTTGGGCTCCTGCTCTTCACCCGCGGTCCGCGTGCGGCTGCCGGTGCGCAACCGATAGCCACCGCCGACAGGAGCCCGCTCGTCTTTCTTGCCGGCGACACAACGAATCCGCACGACCAATCCGGCGGCCGTGAGCCCAACGGCATCGAGCACGGAGCGACCGGTCTTGGCGACCCGTCCTACCTGAAGCGGCGTGGACGACCCCACTGAAAACACGGCGATTTCTGTGCACGCGGGCGCCTCGATCAGCTCGATTCGCGCGACGCGTCCAGCGCCGGGATGACCGGGTATAGCGTAGAAATCGGTCGCGCCGGGCACATCACCGGGCGGACCAACAGTGCCTTTGACCACGGCTGAAGCGGGCAGCTTCTGGGCTTTGGCGAGGCCGTCGTTCGGCTCGACTTCGGCGACCTCGGTCGCGCGAGCCATCGCACCGAAAGCGGGATCACCGCCGTTTTCGGCGCCGCCCGGTGTCTTGGGAAAGAGCGTGGATGCGGGGAGCTGCTCGTGTGCTTCGCGCTTGCATCCGGCCAGCGCCAGCCCAACCGCGAAAAGGGCGATCGACCGGCGAAAACAGCGGCTGGATTGCCGCGCGTACACGCCTCTACTTGCCCATTCGCTTGGTCACTTCGGCGGTGATATCGACGGCAGCAACGTGGTAGACGACGGCGACCCGGTTGAGAACCAGCGTGTAACCGTTCTTCTTCGCGATCGTGTTGATGTGACCCTTGATCTTGGTCTCGATCGGCTTGAGCAGCTGGGCCTCTTTCTTGGCGAGCTGCTTGAGCGCCGTGCGCTGCGTCTTCTGGAACGCGAGGATCTCTTCCTGGAAGCGACGCGCCTTGGCCTGGAATTCCTGCGCCTTGGCCTTGAGCAGCGGCGTGATGCCCTTGCGTCCGGCTTTCGCCAGCTCTTTTTCGAGGTTCATGCGCTGCTGGACGAGCGACTTTTCCTGCTTCTTCAGCTCGTTATCGCGCCGCTTGAGCTGCTTCTTCTTGCGCTTTTGCATCGACTCGAACTGCGCTTTGGCGGCGCGACCGGCCTTGGTCGACAGCAGCACTTTCTGCAGGTCCACGACCGCGATTTTCTGAGATGCCGACGCGATTGCTGGCGTTGCAACGGTCACCGCGACGGCGACAGCTACGAGGCGGGCGATGATGACGGCACGGGATGCGCGGAACATGGTGTCCTCCAAGGGGCGAGATTTCGCGGTGAAAAAGGGCCGCGACAATCAACGAACAGGCGCGGGGTTATCGCCGCTGCATCCGGAACGGTCAAGCGAGCCGGTTCATTCGCTCCGGGGGCTCAACATACGCGGCGGCGCTTCTATTTCATCTCTGACCTTGCTACCCCGTCGTCATGACACTGCCCACGACTCACCGCCACACGGTGCGCGGTCTCGATCTCGCCTTCCACACCTGGGGGGATCCGAGCCGCCCGATGATCATCTGCGTGCACGGATTTCTCGACTGCGGCAAGTCCTGGGGTGATGTCGCGAGTCACCTTTGTGACCGCTATTACGTCGTCGCACCCGACATGCGCGGATTCGGCGAGAGCGGCTGGGTCGGCGACGGCGGCTACTATCACTTCTACGACTACTACACCGACATGATGGCGCTGCTTGATCACCTCGGCGCCGAAACCGTCGCGCTGGTCGGTCACTCGATGGGCGGCTCCATCGTCAGCGGGCTGGCGTCTCTGATCGGGCCCCAATGCAGGTCCGCCGTCTTGATCGAAGGACTTGGGCCGCCGGCGAGCGATCCGGCGCACACCGTTGGGCGCCTGCGTCTTTGGGCGGCCGCGATGTCTCGCGCGACGGTCCAGGGGCCATCATCGGAGCGCCGCAAGCACAGGCGCGTCATGCCCGACCTCTCGGCCGCTGCTTTTCGGCTGCGCAAGTACAATTCACGGCTCGGCGTGGCCCGGTCGATGACCCTGGCGGTCGCGTTGACCGAACCGACGGAGGCGCTCGACGGCGTTGTCTTTCGCCACGACCCGCTGCACATGACGCCCGCCGCCAAGCCCTATTGGATGCAAGAAGCGCATGCGATGTGGAGATCGATCGCGTGTCCGGTGCTGCTGCTGTCAGGCGCCGAGTCGAGCATGCCGACCGAAGATCTCGAGGGCCGCTTTTCGCACCTGCCAACGGCGCGTTCGTTCCTGGTCCCAGCCGCTGGCCACAACGTGCACCACGACCGACCGGAGCTCGTTGCCGGCGCGATCGACGCCTGGGTGAGTGACACGCACGAATCACTTCCAGATGAGCTTTCGGAGGGCTTTCCGACGCCGGGTCGCCCCGCCGTTCGGTAGCTACGGCTATTGGATGATGGCTTCGCCGGTCGACGCGACCGAGAACAGGAAGTCGCTGTACATCATCGCCGCTTCTTCGTCGTGAAAGACAACGAAGTGGTCGCCCTTGGGGTACTGCACGAGCAGGCCGGTCACGCGGTGTTTGCCGAATGTCAGGTTGTTGGTGACGGGCAACTTGAGCACCGGCGTCTTTTTGGCCACCGCCGCTTCGCTGAGATGCGCGGCGGGATGCAGGATCGCGAGGTTCATCGACGCCGCGAGCGCTTCGGCAGCAGATGCGACGCTGGCTTCATCCTTTACGCCCTCGGTCATCAACACGTGCGGCGGACGCTTGTTGGCGTCGCGGACGAAGACCTCGCGGCCGTAGGCGATCGGGTCGGTGATGTCGACCAGCATCTGGATCAGCGAGATCGCGGGGTGAAACTCGCTGAGCTCGTTGTCGTCGAGCTTGAGCGTGTTGCTGATCAATTGCGGGAAGTCGACGATGTCCTTGCGCATCACCGCGGTCAGCGACAACCCGCCGCTGGCGCCTGAGAACATGAACGCGCGGAAGTTCGGCTCGATCGACGCGAGCAGGACGCCAACGAGGCCGCCCTGGCTGTGGCCCATGAACATCATCCGGTTGGGGTCGAGTTCGATGTCCTTGTTGCCCGGAGCGTTGGCGGCGGGGATGTTCAGCTTTCCCTCGCGCAGCATCTCGAGCAGGAAGACGTTGTCGAGCACGCCCTGGCGAAACGTCGTGCGACCGGACACCGGATTGAGGAAGTTGAACGAATAGAGCTGCAGGATGCTCTTGTCCAGCTCCACTCCGGCGCGAGGGCCGTGCAGGGGCTGATCGATTCCGACGACGACGAGGCCTTGTTTGGTCAGCAGCTCAGCGACCTCGTATTTGCCGCCCTTGGCGAAGCCGTCGTACGAGCCGCCCGTGCCATGGGAGTAGATGACCACCGGCAGCTTGCCGCCGACCTCCTGGCTGCGATCCTTGGGCACGGCGATGGCGACCCGGAGCGTTTCCTTCCGTTGCACCACCGGGTTGCCGCTCTTGTCGAAGACGAAGCCGCCACCTTTGCTGGCATAGGGCGGCTCACCCTGCTGGAAGTTGGGCGCGAGGTATTGGCCCCGGATCAGTCGGTAGCTCTTCTTGGGCGGGTCGGCAGTCCACGCGATGGCGTTAAAGCGCTCGGTCTTGTCGCGCACGAACTTGGCGACTTTGCGGAGCGGCGCGACGGGATCACCGGTGGTCAGCACGGTCGCGGCGGCGATATCCATCGGTGGCACGTCGATGGTCTTGTCGGCCAGCGCGTCGGTGAGCGGCTTGAACGCAGCAGCCAGCTTTTGCTGATCCGCGTCGAGGGCATCGGTGCGGACACTCGTGGCGAAGTCGATCACCTCGGCGAGATTCTTGGGTCGTGCGAGAACCTTGTTGTCCGCGTCACGCACGCCGCGCCGCAACACCATCGCGTACGTGCTCTTCGAACGCAGAGGCGTGCCCCACGTGGGCTGGACCATCAGCATGTTGGCCTTGAGCAGCTGGCCGGACGTGGCGCCCGACAGCTTCCACCGAAGTGGGACGAGTTCGCCGCGGTGTTTGCCGTTGGCCGTCACGTCGATGAGGAACAGGTATTTCTGCGTCGTCGTCTCTTTCGCGGTGGGCAGCTGCTTGGGGTCGAGCGCGTTGTCCATCGGAAAGTAGACGGTTGGCTGAATTCCCCATCCGTCCAGCTCCTTGCCCGTCGTCAGGTAGTTGTCGAGCAACTGCTCCTGCTTGACGTCTTTGTCGCGCGGCGGCGGGAAGCCGGACAGGTCGACCGACCCGCCCTTGAGGCGCATGTCGCTGGGAAACGGCATCGCATGCCAGCTCTTGCCATTGAGGTCGTACAGCGCCGCCGCGCCGGTCTCTTCGCCTTTGTGGGGATCGAAGCCCGGGTCGCCTTCTTTCGGTTCGGCTGTCTTTTCGTCACCGTCGCCGCCGTCGTCCGTCCCGCACGCATGCAGGCCGCTAAGACCGAGCGCGAGCGCCAGGAGAATAACGACGCGGCGATCCGCGGATCGGCCAACGCTGAGAGAGGACACCAGCTAGTACCCGCCGACTGCGCGTTTCGCGCCTTTTTTCGCTTTGGCCGCGCCCTTGACGATGGCCACGGACGCGCTGGCGCCGATTCGGGTGGCTCCGGCGGCGATCATCGCGTCGGCTGCATCGGCATCGCGCACACCACCGGACGCTTTGACCTCGAGCTCCGCACCGACGGTCTGCTTCATAAGCGCGACATCCTCTGCGGTGGCGCCGCCCGGCCCAAACCCTGTGGACGTCTTCACGAACGCGGCGCCTGCGACCTTGCTGAGCGCCGAAGCGATGACGATCTCTTCGCGTGTCAACTCGCCGGTCTCCAGGATCACTTTCACGATCGCCGGCTTGCTGGCCTGCACGACCTTGTGGATGTCATCGAGCACGGTGGCGTAATCGCCGGACTTGCACGCGCCGATGTTGATCACCATATCGATCTCGGTCGCGCCGGCGCGAACGGCCTCTTTGGCTTCGAACGCCTTGGCGGCTCCGGTGGTTGCGCCGAGCGGGAACCCGACGACGGTGCAGACCGCAACACCACTGCCGCGCAGCGCCCGCACGCAATAGGGCACGTTGGACGGGTTCACACAGACCGAAGCGAACTTGTACTTGGCGGCCTCGTCGCACAGCTTCTTGAGCTCTTCGCGCGTGGTTTTCGCCTTCAAAAGCGTGTGATCGATGTAGCGCGCGAGGTCGGCTCGGACGAGCTTGGGATCGAGCCCGGCTGCCCTGGCGCTGACTCGAGCTGCGCCGATATCGATGATCTTGCGGGTGTCTCGCGAACGACGAGCGACCGACCAGCCACATCCCACGCAGTCGCCTTTGCCGGCGGAGCAGGGTTTGGTCGGGCTGGGTTTGCCGTGGCTGCGACCGTGGCTCGGGCCGCCGCGTGCGAGCTCTTGGCGCACCCGGTCGGCGATCGTCTGAACGAGGACTTCGAAATCGCGATCGCTCACGGGGGGCTCCAAAAAGGGTCGTTTTGTCCGTGTTGAACGCGGTAAGGGACCACTGCCACCGGCGCGCTGTCAACCGCCGTGATGGGCGGCCTTCGGGGTGGCACGGAGGCGCAAGGCAAACAGCGATCCGACGAGCAGTACGACGACCCCGATCGGGCCAGGCTGCATCGGTCCGTCCGTCGAACCGACCACCGAGCAACCGCATCCCTTCGACTTGGGCTTGCCGTCGGCCTTGGGCGCGTCGAGAAGCGTGATCTTGAGCGGTTCGCGGCCGCTCGGATCGTGCTCGACCTTGATCTTCGTCCCCGGCTTGAGCGCGTCGGCTTTGCCGTTGAGGACGACCGTGTCCCACATACTGATGTCGCCTTCAATCTCGAAGCCGCGCCGGCCACCGTCCGCGGTCACGATGTAGAGCTTGCGGCCACCACGATCGAGCACCTTGGCGTTGTCCAGCACCTCGACCGACGTCCTCTTGATGAGGACGATCTCGGGCCGCACCACACCCTTTGGATCGTATTTCACCGTGACCGTCGCGCTCTTGACGAGGTCCTTGATGGTGCCGCCGGCGATGCACTTGCCGAGCAGCTTGCGGTCCATGGGGATCGGGATGGCGACTGTGTGCTTGCTGTCCTTCTTCTTGCGGACATAGAGCAACGTCTCGGTGACTTCATCGATCAGCGCGGCGCGGACGATCGTGTACCGAAACCCTTTTGGCTTGGGCTTTGTCGCCATGTTCTCGGCCGTCAGCGCGTCGGCGGCGGCGGATGACTCGGTGGCCGGGGCTGCTCCGGGCGCGGCGTCCACGACAATCCCTGCAGCTGCGGTTGCGGGATCAGCGGCGGGATCGGCGGCAGCTGCGCCGGGCGGCAATGCGGGTTTTTCGTGTTTGGCCGGATCCGCGGCGTTCAGACCTGCGGCCTTGGACTCGTCGGTGTGTGCGCCCCCCGCGGGGTTGTTCAGGTCCCTGACCAGGCTCTTGGCGGCCTCGCGCGTCTTCGCAGGGACCTTGCGTTTGCTGGCGTGGGCGACGGTCGGCGACGCGACCAGCGCGGTCACGACGGCGGCCAAGAGGCGATGTCTGGGTGCTGCGGTCATCGGTCAACTCTATGAAATATAAACGAACAAATCCGTTCAGCTCGATGGAAAATCGGGCTGGGGATGGCGCGGACGATAGCCAACCAACAACGCGCCAACAAGGAGCAGTGTCCCGCATAGGACACAGAAAGACTTACGTGTGGCATTAAAAACTGAACACGGGTTCAGCATGGGATACATTTGTTCAGTACCCGGCACTTGCGACCTGAACAGCGGGGCTGCAACCGGGTGCAACGAACGACCTGGCCACAACAACGACCTGGCCACATGGAGGACCCAATGAACGAAGCCGGCACCACCACCAACCATCGCACCGTCAGCACCATTCGGATCGCCTCGGCGTTGAGCAGTCCCGAGTCATCGCAGCGTCGTCGGTGCCCGTGTTGCATGGCAACCGTCGAGAACTGGCGACCGGTCATCTACGGCCCGGTGGGTCCCGAGGTCGTCGCCCAGGCGCGTCGCGGGGAGGTGACGTTGGGTGGGATGAACCACGGACGCAACGAGCCGCGCTGGCATTGCATCCGTTGCCGCACCCGGTTTGGACGGCCGCGCGAGGACCTCGATCGCTTCGGTCGTGCGATCGCGACGATGAAGACGATGAGCGTCAAGCCCACGTCGACGCCGGCGTGGCGAACGATGCCGACGATGCGCATCCGGGCGATAACGCAAACGGCTGCTTGAGCCGGGCTCGATCAGGGCAGCCAGCTGGGACGAACGCGGTGTAGCACCAGCCACAGTCCCATCAGGACGGCGAAGATGACCGACCACATGACGCCATAACTGTATGCAGCGACGGCACCCGCGACAGCGATAAGCGCGAATGGCTCCCACTCAGGTTCGCGACGCGTGATCTGGTCGAAGACGAGCAAGCCCGCCATGGAGACAACGCCGATCAGCGCGAACGTTCCCCACACGCGCCACGGTTCGTAGGTGTCCCAAAGCAGCACCCGCGCACCCTCAAGATCGACGCCTTTGAGCGCGGCAAGTTTGGGCAGGACGGTTGTCTTCGCCATCTTCGCGACAGCGGCTGCGTCTTGACCGAGGATTTCCACGAGGTAACGCCGCGCGAGCACGACCTTGTCGCCAGATTTCTCGTACAGCTCGCCCGCGATCGTCGATCCGATCGCCCAGCCGATGCCGGTCGTCGCGTTGACGTAGCCAAGGTAGAGCGCCTTCTTTCCTGGCGGCGCGATGCCTGCGAAGTAGCGCAGCTTTGTCGGGCTGGCCATGAGCTCGCCGAGGGAGAAGCTCGCGATCGCCAGGAGGGTCCACCAGCCGTTGTCCGACATGCCCAGCGCGTAGATCGCGCCGGCCGACACGAGGATGCCCGCCACCATCGCGGTCATGGAGCGTACTTTGCCGGTCCAAAAGCCGATGTAGAACGCGAACAACATGCACATGCCCGCGTTGATGTTGATCATGTATTCCTGCGGCAAGTGTCCCTTCCACTGCGCGGGAATCTCGCCGCCGAACATCGCGAACACGGGGCGGACAAGGGTGTCGACCACATCGCGGCTGTCGACCCAGTCATCGATGAAGTTGGGGAGCAGGTCGAAGAGTTGGTAAAACATCATCCAAAAGCCCGAAAAGATGACCAAAAAGGCCATCAGTCGAGGTTCGGTGATGCCGATCGCGCTGTCCCAGAAGACGCGCAGCACGCCGCGGGATTCTTCTTCGGCATGCGGTTTTTCGGGCTCGTCGAAGGTGAAGAAGAGCAGGTAGTTCAGCGCAACGATCGCAGCGCACGAGATGAAGACCCACTTCCAAGCCATCAGCCGCATCACGCCGGCGAGAATCGGTCCGAGGAAGCCGCCGACGTTGACGAGCTGATAGAAGACGGACCACCCCAGGGACGCGCGCTTGTCGGGCAGGTTCACGGCGATGATGCCCTGCAAGCCGGGCTTGAAGATCGCGGTGCCGGCGGCGAGCAGAAGCGCACCCGCGGCGAAGATCGCGAACACAGTCTCGTGACCTGGGACCGTATCGGAGGCGCCACCCGTCATCGCGGACGCCATCTCGGTCGCGTAGGCCATGACGATGTAGCCGGCCATCTTGATGGCGATCGACACGCCAACGGTGGACTTGTAGCCGTAGCGATCCGCGTAGCCGCCGGTGACGACGGGCAGGAAGCTCTGGACGGCCGCCCACCACGCGTAGATCAGGCCTTTTTGGATGTGCGTGAACTGCGGGCCGCCTTCTTCGATCGACAGCACCATGTAGACCGGGAGCACCGTGCGCAGGCCGTAGTAGGCCAGGCGCTCGAGCATCTCCATCGTGTTGGCGATCCAAAACGGCGCGGGGAACTCCCGCAGCTGGGTAAGCAGTCCTTCGTCGGAGGTCTCGGTGGCCGCGCTGTTACCCAGATCGGGGCCTGCGCCGCCGTCGGGCGCGGTCTCGGAAGCGCTCATGGGCTAGGCCCGCTTCTTGGTCATCGTGAGCACCCAGCGCCCGTACCACCAGATGCCGATGGCGCTGAGGATTCCGACGATGCCCATGATGTTCCAGACCATGTCGACGTTGTGAGTCGCGTGCAGCGCCTCGGTGATTTGCCACTTTGTCTGGCCGGACAGCTCGACGGCCTTGTCAAACGCTTCGCCCTGCGGAATCGCGGTGGCGGTGGCCTGGTCCAGCCAGCCTTTTTCGACGATCAGCTCGCGGCTGAACTGGTCCTTGCTCGCGAACTCGCTGTAGAGCCACGGCCCGATCTTGCCTTCCAGCGTCCAGCCGATCGCCAACGGAATCTGCGAAAAGCCGAGGTACATCGCCTTCTTGTCGTCGGGCGCGAAGTTGCCAATGTACTCGCTGAACTTTGGACTGCTGAGCATCTCGCCGATCGAGAACGTCAGGATCGCGATGACCGAGAACCAGCCGGCTGTTGAGTGGCCCGACAGGAAGATCGCGACCGTGGCCATCAGGGTGCCGACCACCATCGATGTGGTGGCGCGCATCAACCCGCTGACCCACGCAAAGAAGAAACACGTGAGCATGATGAGCCCCGCGTTGAGGTTGAGCATGCCCTCGGGGAGGATCTCGGTGCCGTCCTTGTTCATGACAACGAAGAACTTGATGATTTCGCTGTCGGTGCCCTCGGAGCCAAATAATGTCGCCACGATCTCGCGCGTATCCACCCAGTCGTCGATGTGGGCCGGCAGGACGTCGAACAGCGCGTTGAACATGAACCAGAAGCCGCTGAAGATCAGCAGGTAGAGCCACACGTGCGGCTTGGACAGCTCCCTGAGCGAGTCGACCATCAGGCTTTCTTGCTCGACCTTGCCTTCCTTGACGAGGCGGTTGCGCTCAAGCCGCGCTTCCTTGCCGGGCTCCTTGTAGAGCAGCAACATGATGAAGTTGAGGCCGATAATCGCGGCGCACGCGAAGAAGACGTTCTGCCACGCCATCTTGCGCATCGCGCCGGCGAGCAGCGGGCCCATGAAGCCGCCGATGTTGACCGTCTGGTAGAAGACGCCCCACGCCATCGACGAGTTCTCGCGCGACGTCACCTTGACCAGCGTGCCCTGGATTCCCGGTTTGAAGATGGCGGTGCCGGTCGCGAGCACGACGGCGCCCGCGAAGAAGCCCCAGAACGTCGGGAACAACGCCATCAGCAGGTAGCCGACGATCTTGATGACCGTGGAGATGAAGATCGTCTCTTTGTAGCCGTAGCGATCGGATAGCCCGCCCGTGAAGACCGGCACGATCGACTGAATGAGCGCCCAGACGAGCAGGATGTTGCCGAACTCGGAGAGGTTGATGCCAAGGCCGCCCTTGCTGACCGGATCCTTGGCGTAAAGCGTCGCGACGGCCTTGACGCCGTAGTACGCGAGCCGCTCGATCATCTCCATGCCGCCGACGATCCAGAACACGTAGCCGAGGCTCGCGATGGCCGCGACGAGTCCAAGCTGTTGGACGTCGGCTAGATTCCGTTCTTCGGCGCTTGGGAGGTCGGTCGCGGCGTTGGCGCCGTTCCCTGCGGGAGAGTCGCTCATGGTCGGGCCCGGGCTGGCTGGGAGGGGCGCGGAAGGTATAGCGAATCCGCGCGCTCGCCAAGTGAGTCAGCGATCGAGGCTTTGTGGCGATGTTGTCGCGGATATGCCGCGATGTGCGGGTTAGCGCGGGCAGCGTGACCAGGTCTGTTGTTGGCTAGCGGGTGCCGCGCGGGGGGACCGGACGCGGAACTTCGCGGGGCCGCGGATCCTTGAGCTCGCGGGTGTCCCATGGCTTGCGCTTCTTCGTGTTGTTCTTGCGTGGCTTGACCTTGTTGGGGGCGACCCGAACGTCCGCGGAAGGCGGCCGACGACCCGGAGCAGGCGGAGCCGGGCGCGCGGAAGGCCTTGTTGGTCGCGCCGATGGACGCGTCGGACGCGTCGTGGGTCGTGTTGGACGCGCGGTCGGTCGTGTTGGACGCGTCGTGGGACGCGTGGGGCGAGTCGTCGGTCGTGTTGGACGCGTCGTGGGTCGTGTTGGACGCGCCGCCGGTCGTGTTGGACGCGTCGTGGGTCGTGTTGGACGCGTCGTGGGACGCGTGGGGCGAGTCGTCGGTCGTGTTGGACGCGCCGTCGGTCGTGTTGGACGCGCGGCAGGCCTTGTTGGGCGCGCGGCAGGCCTTGTTGTGGGCGCCGGTCGCGTGCGAGGCGGTGCCGGTCGCGTCTGGTGCCGGGGCTGTGCTGGCCGTGACGGGCGAGCTGCCGGCGCCGGGCGACGCGTCGGGGTGGCCGGGTAAACGCGTGTCGGGGTCGGCCGGGCCGGAGCTGGGGAGACGCCCGGGCCAGGTCGATCGGTCGTTCCTGGGCGCGGGCGCGATCCGGTGTCGTACGGTCGCGGCGTTGGAGGCCGCGCTGCCGGCCGCCCGGCAGCAGGCCTCGCCGGCGCCGGGCGAGTCGTGGGAGCAGGACGCGTGTACGTCGGTCCCGGTCGTGCCGCAGGCGCGGGACGCGTGTACGTCGGTCCCGGTCGTGCCGCAGGCGCGGGACGCGTGCCGGGCGCCGAACGGTAGTTTGGAGCGGGACGAGCTGCCGGTCGTGTGGCCCGGGGAGCAGGTCGCGCAGGGGGCTTGGGTAATGCTCGCGGTCGCGCGCTGGGGATCGATGCGATCGGGCGCGGCGCGATTCGGGTGCGGGTCCAGGTGCCGACACGTGTTGACTTCGGGCCGCGGTTGTAGCTGACCTGGCCGCCGCCCGACCGGCTCAAACGCCCCGTGTTCGCGATGATTACAGACTGGTTGTAGACCGTCGTCGTGCGGTTCTTGGTGATAACAACCGTGCGGACCCGGCGGCTGCGGAAGTTGCGATGCTCCACGAATGTCCAATACGTCGGGTGAGCGTGATTGGCGCCGCGCGGACCCATCGGAGCCCAACCGACGCAGCCGCCGCCGTTGCGCCATAGCACCCAGGCTGGCGCCCAGTCGTAGCCGGGCACCCAGGACCAGCCGAAGCGACCGTCCCAAAACCACCGACCGTAGTGGTACGTCGCCCAGCCCCAAGGCTCCGCGCTATCCCACGTCCAGCCCCATTTTGTGTAGGACCACGAACCGACCCAATACGGCCGCCACATCGGGTCGCGGATCGCGTTGGGCGTCCAGACGCATCCGTGCAGGTTCGAGTAGCGCCAGTTGCCCCACGACGCGAGCGTCTGGAACGCCGCTGGTCCAACGCGACAGTCGGTTGTCGTCGGCACCGCGCGCACGGCTCGGCGTCGATTCCGGGTCCGGTAGTAGCCGTCGTCGTCCGTTTGCACGTAGACGGGACCGCAGGCGCTGGCCGTCATGGCGACGGTTCCGAACATGATCGCGGCGACGATGACGCTGCGATGAATAGGTCGATGAGCGTGCATAACTCCCCCCTGTGGCCCCGGCGCCGTTGAGTTGCGCCGCCATTGTGAGCCATTGTCGACGTCTTACAACTGCGCCGACGCGGCTCTTCTAACCTGACCCTGGTAACGGCGACCACCATGCCCCGATTCGACGCCTCTGCCATCGCCTGCCGTGTACGCACCTACAAGGAAGGCGTGTTGTCCGCCATTGCCCACGATTTGCTGCTCGACGCGAGCAGGATCGACGTGGTGATCGAAGCAGGGGCCATTGACGTGTCCGTTGCCGCGGGCGGGCTGGTGGTGCTCGGGGCGATCGTTAACGGGCAGCTTGTTTCCGGCGAATTGTCGCCCTCCCAGAAAGCAGAAGTGCAGCAGAACATGCGCAAGAAGGTCCTCGCGACCGCAAGTCACCCCGTCGTTCGATTCCGGGCAAGGGGCGTTGCGCGTGGCGATCTCGTTGCTGGCGAGCTGGAGCTCCATGGCCGAACACGACCTCTTCGATTGCAGCGAGTCGCCGATACGGCAGACGGGGCGATCTTGTTGCGGACTTCGATCGACCAGCGCGACTTCGGCATCAAGCCCTTTCGCGCTGCATTCGGGGCGCTGAAAGTTAAGCCTCGCGTCGACATCGAGGTCGAGATCGCCGCGGCTTCGGCTTCCGAAGTGCTCGCCGCGTTGGGCTTGGAGTAGCGGCTTCAGCCCTTGACGCCACCCGCCGTCAGCCCGCCCACCAAGTGCTTTTCGAGCGCGTAAAAGAGGCCCATTACCGGGATCGAGACGATCAGCGATGACGCCGCGAAGAGGCTCCACTGCACGTCTTTGTCGCCGACGTAGTTGCGGATCTGGACCGGCATCGTGAACGCCGCTTCCGAGCTCAAGAACGTGTACGCGAGCACGAATTCGTTCCAGGCGGTCATAAACGAGAACAGCGCTGTCACTGCGATTGCTGGTGCCGATAGCGGCATGATGATGCGAACGAAGATCGTGAAACGCGATGCACCGTCGATAACCGCGCTCTCTTCGAGCTCGCGGGGCAGGGTGTCGAAGTAGCCCTTGAGCATCCAGGTGCAAAACGGGATCGACGTCGTCGCGTAGACGAGGGTCAGGCCGGCGATCGAATCCAACAGGTTGAGCTTCTGCATGAGCACGTAGAGCGGAATCATCGTCAGGATCCCGGGGAACATCTGCGTGGCGAGAAAGCCCAGCAGGCCCATGCGGCGACCCGGGAATTCGAACCGTGCGAAGCCATACGCCGCGGTGCACGCCAGGCCGATACCAAGGACGGTCGTCAACCCGGCGATGACGATCGAGTTCAACATCTGCACGCCGAACAGCCATGTGCCCTGCGCGTCGGTGCGCGAAACGACCGTCTCGAACGCCGTGAAATCAAACGTGGATGGCAGCGGCGAGACGGACGCGCTGACCCCGCCTGTCCCGGCGAGCGAGAGCTTCACGACGTACAGGACTGGGTAGAGCGTGGCGATTGTCACGGGCACAAGCAGCAGGTGCGGCCACCAGATCGTCTTGCCGGTGTAGTTGGATGATCCGCTCATCGGTCGACCGCCTCCGTCGCCTGGGTCAAGCGGTTGGTGATGAGTGTGTAGCCGAGAAGCAGCAAGAAGATGAGCACGCTATAGGCAGCGGCCAGCCCGAGACGGCGCAAGACCGTAAACAAGTAGTAGGCCTCGGTGATGAGGATTTCCGTCTGGTGATCGGGCCCGCCCCCGCTGACGAGATAGATGATGTTGAACGCGTTGAACGTCCAGATGGTGCCGAGGATGACCGCCGGGAAGAGCGCCGGTTTCAGCAGCGGCAAGGTCACGTGGCGAAACTTCTGCCAGCCGCTGGCGCCATCGATCGAGGCCGCTTCGTACAGCTCCGCCGGGATCGACTGCAGCGCCCCCAGCGAGATCACCATCATGAACGGAAACCCCAACCAGACATTGGTCGCGAGGTTGGCGGCGAAGTTGGTCAACGCGCTCTCGCCCAGCCAGTCGACGGGAACCACGCCCAGCGCACCCAGCATGGCGTTGATCGGGCCGTACTGGGTGTTGAACAGCCACTTCCACGTCAGCGCGGTGATGTAGTTGGGCACGGCCCACGGAACGATCAGCAGCATGCGGTAGAGCTTGCGCCCGCGAAAATCGGGGCGGTTGAGCAGGATCGCGAGGGCGAGGCCGATCGTGACGTGCAGCGTGACGTTGCTGAATGTCCAGATGACCGTGTGGACGAGGGTGCGCCAGAAATGGGTGACGCTGGCTTCGTCGGTGAGGCTTTGAACGACCTCGATGTAGTTGGCCATGCCGACAAACGTGCCGCCGCGGTCGGTGAACGCGATGCCGACGCCAACCGCGAAGGGGACGAAGACGAGCACGCCGGTCGCGAGGACAGCGGGGCCGACGTACATGTACGGGGAGGGATCGGCGCGAACGGCGCTGACGGTCCACGCGAGAGGCTCGACCAGGGCTCCAAAGAGCAGGGCGAGCGTGGCCATCGACACCAGCAACCAGGTGTCCGCGGCGGCGAGGGCGGCGGCCGCGGGGGCGGCTTCATGCGGAAAGAGCCTGGAGGCGCCGACAATATCCAGCGATCCACCGCTGATCTCGAGCAGGGTGGGCGCCGCGGCGATGGCGGCTGCGAGCACGACGAGCATGGCTGCGACGCCCGCGACCCAGAGCGGCAATCCGACGCGGACCAGGAACACGACAAGCACAGCGGCGAGCAGACATGCGGCCCACCGCCATGGCGCCGAACCTTCGGAAACGACCGGAGCCTTGAGGACAACACCGGCGGCTCCCGCGGCTTCTTTGTCGGATTCCGCCTTTCGGTACGGCACCGCGATCGCCTCGATCCGATCGCCCAGGTCCACGGCCAGTCGAGAAAACGCGATGCGGCCCCCGCGTTTGAGGGCATCGGACGCGGCTGTCTCCAGCGACCGTGTGTGTTCGCCGAGCTGTCCGCGCATCGTGTCGTCGATGCGGCCCTTCGTCGTCAACAGCTCTGCGCCACGCGCGATCCCGAACTCGTCGACGCCGCCCGAAACGCTCGCAAAAGCTGCCGCGACAAGGGCACCGTGCTTGGATTCCACGGCCGCGAGGGCTTGTTCGACGTCGCCGCCGCCCGCCACCGTTCGCGCGAGCGAGTCTGCGATTGCTGCTCCCCGTCCGGCGCGATCCACGGCCGTCCGGGCGTCATCGACCGCGGTATATCCCCAGTCGGCCACGACGAGCAGACAAGTCGACCAAAGCAGCGCCGAGACGACGCGCGTTACAGTCGAACCATGCGTTACCGCGTAGGTTGCGCCGCCCCCTGCCATCGTGCTTATCCGCCCTTGTTCAGCGCTTGAGTTTGGCGAGGCTGGCGTCGGCTTCGGACTGCGCAGCCTTGAACGATTCGGCCGCCGGCTTGCCGCCAAAGATCACCTTCCGCAACGCGTTGTTGTACGGCTGCCAGGCGAGACCGGCTTCGACCGCGTTGCTCATCGGCACGGCCATGTCGGCCTGGCCGCGGAACGTCTTGATCACCGGATCGTTGGACCACGTCGGGTTCTCGTAGATCTTGGCGTTGGCGACCATCTGCTTGCCCTGCTTCATGCGCAGCAGCGCGGCCTCGTCGCTCGTCAGGTAGTCCAGCACGACGAGCGCGGCGTCCCTGGCCTTGGCCTTGGCCGACAGGAACACCGCCTCCGACCCCAGGTACGGACGCAGCGGCTGGCCGTTGGGCGCTGTCGGCATCATCGCCACCGACCACTTCACCGACTTGTCGATCTCGCTGATGAACCACGGGCCGTTGAACACGAACGGAACGTTGCCGTCGTTGAACATCGCCGTCACCACGAAGCTGCTCAGGCCCTTGGGTAGAATCTTGGCGTCCGTGTGGAGGCTGCGGACCGCCTCGGCGGCCTTGATCGATGCCTTCGAGTCGAGCTTCAGCTCGCGGCTCTTCTCGTCGAACAACCTGCCACCGTACGCGTGCAGGAAGCCGGCGTGGAAGTAGGTGTTGGCGGCGTCGTAGGCCAGGCCGAACTTGCCGTCTTCCTTGCTGACATGCTTTTTCGCCTCGGCGATGAGCTCGCCCATCGTCGCGGGCGCCTTGGTCACCATCTTGGTGTTGTAGAACAGCACGAGCGACTTGAACGCGAGCGGCAAGCCGTAGATCGCGCGCTCGAACACCAGCGGCGTGATGGTCTGGGGCAGGAAGCGGCTCAGTCGATCCTTGCCCGCCCACTTGCCGAGCGGCTGGATCAGGCCATCGCGCGCCCAGGTTCCGATCTTGTCGTGCGCGAAGATTATGAGGTCCGGGCCGTTTCCGCGCGGGATCGCGACCTGCATCTTGTCGACGAGCGCGTCGAACGGAATCGCCAGGGCGGTCAGCTTGATCTCGGGGTGCTTGGCGTTCCAGGCGCTGATGAGCTTGTCGAGGGCGGCGCGTTCGGCGTCCCGGTAGGAGTGCCAGATCAGGACAGCCTGGGGCTTGGCCGGCTTTTTGTCCGCTTTGTGGGCGGCCGCCTTCTTCGCGCCCGGTTTCTTGCCCTTGTCGTTGGCCTTATCGCCCGTTTTTCCAGCGGCCTTGTCGGCCTTCGCCGCCGGCTTGGCGCTGTTCTTCTTGCCGCAGCCACCAACAACGAGGGCGGAAGCGAGCAAGATGGCTACGAGCGTCGAAGCGCGGCCGAAAAACGAGGCGGTGGACGCGCGGCTTATGAGGTTCATGACGGCTCTTCGGAAGCTGGGGGCACGCGGACACCTGCGGCATCGAACAGCTGCAGGTGCGCGGCATCGATCTTGAGATGGATGGTGTCGCCGCCCGTGATGGCGGTCCCGGCCGCGACGCGGAGCACGGCGGGGTTGCCGAGTCGCTCGTTGGTGGATTCGTCGCGCGGAGCGTGATCTTCGCCGACAACACCATAAACAAAGGTCTCGGCGCCGAGCGGCTCCACCACGTCGACATCGATGGCGAAGTCGGCTTCAGCGGCGGGCACGGGTGTCACGTGTTGCGGTCGCACGCCGATCGTGAAGTCGGATTCGCAGCGCGCCTGGGCCGCAGCGGCGAGCGCCGAGGGCACGATGACAGCCACGCCGTTGCCGCGCGCAACAACTGCCTCGCCGTCGGGCTGCAGCGTCACCGGCCAGAGGTTCATGGCGGGCGATCCGATAAACGTGGCGACGAAGGTGTTGGCGGGCCGTTGGTAGACGTCGTTCGGGCTCGCGAATTGCTGCAAGACACCAAGTTTCATCACAGCAATGCGATCGGCCAGGGTCATCGCTTCGACCTGGTCGTGGGTGACGTAGACAATGGTCGCCCCCAGACGCTTGTGAAGCCTCGCCACCTCCAGCCGCATCTGGACTCGCAGCTTGGCGTCGAGGTTGCTGAGCGGTTCGTCGAACAGGAAGACCGAGGGCTCACGAACCACGGCACGCCCCATCGCGACGCGCTGCCGTTGGCCACCACTGAGGGCTTTAGGGCGTCGCTGAAGCAGGTCGGATAACCCGAGAAGTCGGGCGGCGTCGGCGACGAGTTTCTCGATCTCGGCGGCCGGGTATTTGCGGATACGCAGGCCGAACGCCATGTTCTCGAACACCGTCATATGCGGGTACAGCGCGTACGACTGGAAGACCATCGCGATGTCGCGGTCGCGCGGGCTCAGGTCATTGCAGAGCCGTTCGCCGATCCGCAGCTCGCCGCCGGAGATGTCTTCGAGGCCGGCGATCATCCGCAGTGTCGTGCTCTTTCCGCAGCCAGACGGACCGACGAGCACCGCGAATTCTCCGTCACCGATCGACAGGTCGAGGTCGCGGACAACATGGTTGTCGCCGAAGTGTTTCTGGACACCCTGCAACGTGACGCTGGCCATGGGGCTCCGGGTCAAGGGGCGCGGAACCTAGAGCAATTTTGACGCCGCCACAACCGGCGTGTCCCGTTGTTGAGAAATATTCAACGCGGGCGCGGCGTCAGGCTGTCTCGGGGACCGAAAAACACACGACCCCGCGACCTTGTGACGGGCGCGGGGTCGGCAAACGTCGTAGACGCGGCGCTACATCTCGGTCTTGAAGCCCTTGGACTCCCAGCCCTTGATGCCATCGCCCATGACCCAAACGTTGGTGTAGCCGAGGCCCGCAGCGATGTTGGCGGCTTTGTGCGACGCCATGCACTTGCTGCTGCCGCAGTAGAACACGAGCATAGCGTTCTTGTCCTTGGGCAGCGTCTGCTCGCTGAGGTTCTCGCGCAGGATGTGCTTGGCACCGGGGACGCGGCCCTTGGCCCAGCGGGCGTCGCCGTTGACGTCGACGACGTGCACCTGCGGGGCGGCCTGGAGCTTATCCTTGAGTTCTTCGGCGGTCATCATCTTGAACTTGCGGTCGCCGTGGCCGGCCTTGGCCGAGTCGCAGCCAGCGCACTTGTCGCTGCCGCATTTGGCGCACGGGGCCTTTGCGGCGGTTGCGGGGCCGCCCGCTTTCGTTGTCTCGGCCCTGGCGGCGGTGTTGGTGTCGGTTTTGGCCTGGGCGCCACCGCAACCGGCGATCCACATCGCAGTGCAGAGCAGAGCAGCCATCGAAGTCATACGTTGGTTAGTCATTTTTTCCTCGTCGAAGTCCAGCCTCCGCTGGCGGTCTTGGTGTCACTGAAGTTACGTCGTCGCCGTGGACAAATCGTGACAGCGCCCGAGCCCGTGTGCCGCGCGATTGCCCCGCTGTCAACGAATCGTTGCACTGCCGGCAGGTTTGGGTTCTCCGCCGCAATACTGTGCCGATGGATTGAAAGCCGGTGTGGGTCGCGCCTACCCTCGGGCCATGCCGCAGTGGGACTCCAGATTTTGCGTCGTCGGTGCGGCCCTTGTTGTCGCGGTCAGCGTCGTCTCGGTAACACCGGACTGCACGGCGCTGCCCGAAGATGCGCACACCTCCATCTCGACGCGTGCGCTCAAGGACGCCGACCTCGTCGACTACGTCATGACGCCCACTCCCCGTGAGTTGGTGTCCTTTTTCCGCTGGTTCACCTTTGCGATGGCGAAGGGCGGTGACGAGGACCTGCAGCAGCGGTTCCAGAAGCTGTATCCCGATCCGGGCGATTTCGACGCGCTCGGCGCGCGGCGGTTCCTTGGCATGAGCGTCTCCGGCGGGGCGAACGTGTGGGCTGTCACCCGCGTGCCGGAGGGCAACGCCGAACAGCGACTGAGCGTCATTGCACGCGCATCGACCTTTCCGACCGCAGACAAGCGCTACCGTGACCAGGTCCACCACACCGATACCGGTCACGTTCAGTTCTTCGGCGGTGAACCGGAACCGTACGACCCGGCCACCCTGCGCTTCGGCCCCCTGCTCGAGTCGGGCAGTGACCTCTGGGCTCAGGACACTCTGGCCCTGGCCGCGCCTGATGCGGTGACCGAGCTCGCCGATCCCGATCCGAGTTGGCGCGAACCGTTCATCGACTCCGCACCGATCAATTTTGCCGCGGCGTTGGCCGAGACGAGCCTCTCCATGGCGATCTTGAGTCGCACCTGGGGCGACGTAGAAAACCAGATTGTCGGCGAGTACATGGCGTCGATCTGGCTGGGCTGCGCCATGCACTTCGCCCAAAACGCGGCGTCTCCGCTCGCAGCGGTGGAGACTGGCGGCCCGGCGATGCGATCTCTGGCGCGGCGGGCCTATCGAAAGCGCGCCCTGATGACGCTTGGAGGAATCACCGGCGAGCTCCATTCGGCTGCTTGGCGCATCCGTCGCGCGCGCCGCAGCCTGCAAATGCTCGGGCGCAGCTGGCTCCGCGGGCAGATCGAAAGCTTCGAGTTGCACGGAAAAGCGCACCCGCTGATCAAGGCGGCCCTCGAGGCAGCAGGGTCAGACCAGGGAGACACCGCGAAGATCTTGTCGAGTCGCCTTCGTCCGTGGCTGAACACCGCCGCATTTCGCGAACCACATAAGGACGGCCGCGGGGGCGCAACGGTGCTTGTCGAAGCGCTCGCGGCGATCAGCGCACGCGAGTCGGGATCGATGTACGACGCGCTGACCGACATGAGTGCTTCGGACGTCGCGGACGGAACCTGGGAGCTGCTCGAGACCGCTCACGTCAAAGACGAACACTGGCGGGCCCGCGACAGCAGCGCCTATGTCGACGCGGAACAACGGCTTGCTGAACACTACGCTCGTGTGATCTCGCGCGCTGCCACGGCAACACGGCTGATGAACGCGCTTTTCCTCAACGGCAGCTCCGATTCTGCGGCCCGCCGCGTGCAAGCGCTCCGACTGGCCTATCTTGACGCGGCCGACCAGCGTTCCAAGGCCTGGCGAAAGTCGCCGCACGATCCATTCGGTCCGATCGAGGATCCGGCGTGGGCCGTGGTGCCCGGTGGCGCCGTCGTGCTCGCGTTCGTTGGCCTGCTCGTCTGGTGGCGCCGAAAACGCGCGCGGAGTTAAGCAATGTCCAACCCCAGCTGGCACGATGTGCTCGAACGCATCGTGTCCAAACCGGCGCCGATTCCAGCGGAAGCCCAAGAGCTTCGCATCGCGCTTTTGACGGCCGGCTCTCTTGCCCCCGCGGACCTCGATAACGCCCTCGCGCGGGCCTGGCGAGCCGCTGACCCGCTCGTCCGTCGCGAGAGCTTGCGCGACGCGTGCGAAGGGCTCGAACTCGGTGTCGGATTCATCGAAGCACTCATCGGCTCGATCACAGATGACAAACACACCTCGGCCAACGCGGCGATCACGGTGCTCAACGACGCCGCGAACCTCGACCTGACCGACCATCATTGGCGCCGCATCGCGGCCGTCGCGCGCCGCCAACGCGATGACCTGCTGCCCGATATCGAAGCCGCCCAACTCGTCGCCGCTCACCGGCCACGAGGGTCCTTTGCGACCATCGCGCTCTCTGCGTTTCGCCACGGACCCGAAGACGCCGAAGACCGTGGCATGAGCATCGCCGCGCTCGGGTATTTCGACGACCCGCGCGTGGCCGGATGGCTGGCCCCTGTCGCTTCCTCGGGCGTGCTCGGTCTTGAGGTGCTGCACGCGGCCTCTGAATGGTTTGCGCGCAATCGCAAGTCAGCCTCGGACGCCGAGCGCACAGCTTGGATGGATATCGTCGAAGCCGCCGCCGGCGCCGGTCCTCGGTCGGCGATCGCTATCCTCGACGCATGGCAGCGTTGGGGCGCGCTCGAGATCGCGTCGGCTATGCGCGGTCCCGGTGCGCTGCCCTTGGTCGTCGGTGCGTGGCAGGCCGGAGCCCATGACGCGGAGCACTGGTTCATGCCCGGCGTCGAACAGCGGCTCACCGAGCTCTGCAGCAACCAACGCGCGGCCGCGGCGGGGCCCGAAGCTGTTGTGCAATGGTTTCTCGAAAACGGTGCAACGCCCACACCGATGGCCGCGATCCCGCCGATCCGTGAGCGCCTCGACGCGCGTTGTCCCCGAATTTCGCGACGCGCGGCCGTCCTCCTGGAGCAGGCCGGCGGCCACGCGGAGGCCCTCAAAGCCGCCCAATCCGCCCGAGCTGCGGTAGAAAAAGCACTCGTCGCGCGCAAACAGCTGATGGGCTCTCTGCTGGTCGGGTTCGACGTCGAAGCTGCCGACCTGGGCGACGAGTGGCGACCTGTCGCTGACGCTATGAGCGAAGAAGAGCGGAGCGAGCTCCAGCGGGTCGAAGACGCGTGGTTGGCCGACATCTGAATCGAGTCGTCTTGCTCAAGTTGCCCTGATTTCAGCGTTTTTTCACTCCAAGCAGGAGCCGCGTTGGCGGCGCCAGTTGTCTTGGTCGCGGGAATGAATATGTTGAAATTCTGGCGCCTTGCCGCGCACGGGCGAAGATCTCCTCGGGCGGCCGGCGGACCGGTCGCGTGGAGGTGCCATGCAATCGGCGGGACTATCGGTAGCGGTCGCTGCCCTTTCGTTGGCGCTTCTGGTCGCCTGTCAGCCATCCGTCGCGGCGGAGCAGTCGCCGGTTCGTGCGACCGCCATCCCGGCCGTGGTTCCGCCTTTGCCAGCCAAACACCTGCACGCCCCGCAGAAGGTCGCGACCGCGGCAACGATCCCTCCATCATCCGTTGCTGCCAACGGTGAGACGGCGCCAACAGCGACCGTCCTCGCCGGCGACCTCGGATTGCGTGCCACCGCTGTGCGGGAAGCCCTCGCCGGCAAAAAGGCCGCCGCGCCGCCGGAAGACAGCCACCGTGCCGCCCTGATCGCGGTTCTCGAGGCGCACGGCGTCGTCGCCAAGGGTTCAACCGACACCGTAGATGTGCCCGCCTGTGCCGTGTCGATGGCCCCGGCCGCACGCCTCGGTTGCGCGATCGACCGGTTGGTCTGGTTTCAGCACGTCATGATCGACGGAGCAGCGCTCGGAGCGCGGTCACAGCCCTTGCCGCCCCATCGCAAGCGCCTCACCCGCAAGGAAAAGACCGCCGCCGCTGCCGACGCCCAACGACGCAGGGACCGAGCTGTCCGCCACGTTGTCGCGGCGTTCGATCAAGGTCGCATTTCGCATCACGTCGACGCGTGGCTGAACGACGCGGGCCCGGGCAAGTGGCCCGTCTATCGGGCGCTCAAGCGAGGACTTCAGCGCTACGAACGACTCGCCGCAGCTGGCGTCCCCAAGCTCGCCGACGGTTTTCCTGTCGCCGCCAAGTGGGCCCATCGCCGCCGCACCGAGCGTCGCGACTGGCTCCGCGCCATGACCGACGCACATCGACAAGCGCTCCGGCTCCGTCTCTGTGCCGAAGGCTACTGCGCGCCCGCCACGCCGCCGGTCGCTGCGACCGTACCGAGGCCAGGCGCCGATAATGTCGCCAACGTCGGGTCAGCGAAGAAGAAGCGTCGCAAGCGGTCGCGCACCAAGCCGCCCGCTCGTCCTCTGGATGCGGAGCTCCGCAAGCAACTGGCCACGTGGCAAGCCAACCGAGGCCTGCGCCCCAGCGGCGTTGTGAACAAGCCAACGCGCATGGCGTTGGACGTACCCATGACGTCCCGCGTCGCCCAAATCCGGCTGGCGATGCAGCGCATCCGGGACACCGAGATCGCCGCCACCGAGGACTTCCTGGTCGCCAATATCCCGGCCTTTCGGCTGGACATATTCCGGCAGCGCAAGCTCTCAAGCTCCCACCTCACGCAGGTCGGAAAAGGCATCAAGAAGGTTCGACGCACGGTTCGCGGCCGAAAACGATGGCTGTGGGTGCCCGGCATGAGGACGCCGCAGGTTTCGTCAACGCTCCGCTATCTCGTCGTTGACCCCGAGTGGGTCGTGCCGTCGTCGATCCGGCGCGAATACCGCTTCAAGATCGCGGCGGACCCGGATTGGCCAGCCAAGAACGGCTTCGAGATGCGCCCGGCGTCCAACGGCGGCAACTACATGGTGATGAAGTCGGGCGAAAAGAACCTGCTCGGCCGCGTGAAGTTTCTCTTTCCCAACACCCACCTGGTGTATTTGCACGACACGCCCAAGCAGCGTGGCTTCAAGTACCCGGTGCGCCTTCGCAGCCACGGATGCGTGAGGGTCGAGCGGGCCGGCGAGCTTGCACGCACTCTGCTGACCGCCGATCGCGGCAAGCGGTGGAGCGAGAAGAAGTGGGAGAAGTACCTCGAGGACAACGACGACAAGTGGCTGCGCCTGAAGAAGCCGCTCGCCGTCCACCTCGTGTACTGGACCGCCGATGCCACCGACGACGGACGCGTGCGCTTCTACCGCGATGTCTACAAGTACGACGCGCGTGACCAACGCAAGACCATCGACGTTGCGCGCGCAGGTCTTGACGGCCTGCACGGCGCTGCCAAATCGATGCCAGCTGGCCCCGCCAACCCGGCAAGTCCGCGACCGACCAACAAATAGCCAGTCGCCGCCCGCGCGCTATTGGTCGTTGCCCGTCGTCACGTCGATGGCCCCGCCTGTGTCGTTTTCGCCAGCATCAACTTCCCCGGAATCCGTCGCGCCGATGTCCGTGGCGCTCACATCACCGGGCAGATCACCCGCGTCGTCGTGATCGGTTGTCGAGCCGGCGTCGCTGCCGCCCGGCCATGATCCCGCGTCGCTGGCCGCCCCAGACGACGAGCTGAACCCGCCGTCCAGTGCACCGCCAGAAGCACCGCCGCTCGAGCTCGCGCCGCTTGAGCTTGCACCGCTCGACCCACCACTGGTCGACGAACCGCCGCTTGATGTCGCGCCCGTGCCGCTACTGCCGCCGGTGGCGGAGCCGCTCGACGATCCGCCGCTGGAGCTGGCGCCGCCATTGTCGACGTTGGATGCCTTGTCGCTGTCGCCCGGTGTCGGCACCGGGTTGACCACGCATCCACCGAGACCTCCGACAAGGGCAATCGCGGCCACGGCCGCGATCATGGCGCTGGCTCGAGGCGCTTTGAGCCGGGGCATTGAATCGAACATGGGGGGCTCCAGATACATGGAGTGCGCGACAGTCGGATCGCTGGGTTCGACATCATCGTGCCGGATCCGCGGCCCGAAATGAAAACCCGGGTCCGGTGGCGCACCGTGAACTGCGCTCGCCTCGTTGAAGAAAAGGACAGGTGTGGGAATACTCCACACCGAGAGGGAAGAAATGGGCAAACGGAGCGCGTCGCGGTCCCAGGGGCCGTTGCTTGGCGCCTACCAATGCACGCGCTTGTTGGCGCGAGGCGGCGGCGGCGAGGTGTGGGTCGCACAGCGATCCGGCGGTCAGGACGAAGATCTCGTCATCAAGATCGCCCTGGCCGAGGACGTGATGATCGAGGCGCTCCGGCGCGAGTGGGACAACCTCTTTGATATCCCGTCGGCGGCGTTGCCATTGCCCGTCGCCTGGCTCGACGCGTCCGATGACGGTCGTCCCGGCATCGTCATGGAGAGACGGGCGGGTCGGCCTCTCGGCGAAGCGCTGCGCGGAGCGTCCCCGGATTTCGCGGCGCAGGTGATCGCCGGTGCGCTCGACGCGCTGGTGGCGCTCCATGCTGCCGGTCTTGTGCATGGCGATCTTCACCCTGACAACGTGTTGGTGGACGACGCAGCCAACGTCTCCCTGCTCGATCTCGGTCTGTCGCAAGCGCCCGGCGATCTCCCGGCTCACGGCGCCGGGCTGCCGGCATTTGCCGCCCCCGAACGGCTCCGTGGTGAAGGAGTTGACGCACGGGACGACCTGTTTTCGCTGGCGGCTTCGGCGTGGCACGCCCTCGTTGGTGAGCACCCGTTTCGCGACTATCCGGCCTTCATGCCAGCGCGACACGACCGTCCGTCCGCCGTTTCGGGAGAGCTTGCGAGCCTGCTCGATGTCTTGTCGGCTTGGTTGAGCCCGGCGCGGGAGCTCCGTCCGGTCAGCGCCGACGTTGCGCGCCGCGAATGGAGCTCGCTTGTGGAGGGCGACGCCGCCGGCGGATCGTCCGCCGCAGTGATGCAGCGACCGTGGCGCTGGGGCCGATGGAAGGAGCCGGCGCTACCGCAGGCGAACGACGGGGCCGTTCAATGGGTCACTGGACCATCCGGCAGCGGTAGGAGCGGCGCTTTGCGAGCCGTCGAAGCGCAGGCTCGCAGGCGAGGCGCTGCCACCCGCGTCGCTTGGCTGCGGCCGGCGCCAGGTGACTATGACGCTCTCGCCGCGCTCGAGGCGGACGTTCAGCGTCTCACCGGGCCGCTTCCTGAACTGGAACAGAGCGCAGATGCTGCGACTTCATTCGGCCTCGGGGAACGCGGCGGTCCTGCCGGGGCGTCGATGCAACGTCGCGTCGAACGGGCCCGCAGAGCGCTCGGCCCGGACGCCTGGCTGTTGGTCGACGACTTCGACTTGCTCAATGAGGCGCTGCAAACGGCCCTGGCAGGTCAACGAACCATGGCAGGGGGCTCGCGGCTGATCGTCGCCGCCGGCAGCGCACCGGCGGGGCGAACACGATTCGAACTCCCGGCAGCGGTTGCCGACGAAGTCAGCCTCGCGATGAACGCGGCGACGGGTCGAAGCCACGATCTTGAGCTATGTCGTGCCGTCGCGGATGCCGTCGGCGCCGATCGCGCTGCGATCGCTCCGATGATGGAGCGGCTCGCGGCCGACGGTCATGTCCACGAAGAACACGGTCGCGTCAGCCCCGCGGTCACGGGCGACGAGCTGGTCGCGGCGTGTCGCGCCCTCGCCGACGAGCTGTCTGGCGAAACTGCGGCGGCGTTGCCCGACAGTGACGTCCTGCAGCGGCTGCTCGCCCACGTCGCCGTGTCGGACGTGTGCCATCCCGGCCGCGGTGGCGATCCCGCGCCGCAAGCAGATGCTGCCGCGCTCGCCGCCATGCGGGCTGTCCGACGTATGCCGGGCGGCGCTTTCGCCGTGAGCTCCGGGCGTCATCGCGAGTACCTGCTCAACGCGCTCGACGACACGCTGATCGCCGAAGCCGCCCGGGATCGCGCAGCTTGGTTGGCCGACCGCGCACCGATCGAGGCCCTCGAGCTGCGCGTGCTGAGCGGCGCACGTTCCGGCGACAAGCTACCGAAGGCCATCGACGTCGTGCGCGGATGCGATGTCCTCACCAACTCGGCCCAACCGGGGCGGGCTGCACGGCTCGCTGCGGGTTGGCTCGGCGCGTCTTCGGGACGGCGCGGCAAGCGGACGGTCACGGTGGCCGCCATGCACGCTGCGGTCGCCCGCGGACGGCTGCAAGAGGTGGAAGAGCTCGCGGCAACCCTCACAAAAACCGAAGCCGCCAACGCCCAGGTGCAGCTCGCCCTCGCCGACCGTGCGTTTCGTGCCGGTGACTATCCGGCTGCGTCCACATGCGCCCAGGCAGCCGCCGCCGACGCCGGAACCAACGATGCGCTGCTCGCGGCCGCGTCGATGATCGAGGCGTTCGCGGCGACGTGGCAGGGCGATCTCGACGGCGCCGCCGGGGCCATCACCCGCGGTCGCAACGCCAAACCCAACGCGGCCGTCGCCGACCAGTTCTCCTATCTCGAGGCCCTCGCCAACTACTATCGCGGTGACCTCGTGGCGGCGCGCGCCGTGTTCGCCAAGCTCGATGAAAGCCACGCCGCTGCGGTTCGCGCCGCGGCCGCTGCCGGTGTCGGCCTGTGCGCCCACCGCGACGGAGACCTGAAACAAGCTCGCCAATCCTACGACCGAAGTCGCCGTCTTGCCGAAGTGGCCGGCGATCGCAGCAGGGTGCTCAACATGACCATGAATATCGCCGTTCTCGACCATGAAGCGGGAGACCTCGGCGCCGCACTGTCCGGCTACGAGCGGGTCATCGATGACGCGCGGCGTCTCGGCAATCGGGGTGCCCTCGTCCGTTCGCTCAACAACCGCGGCAATCTCCTGACGTTGATCGGCGACCACGACCGGGCCGAAACCGATCTCGAAGCGGCGCTTTCCGCGCTCCAGGAGGTCGGCAACCAATACCTCGAAGGCAACGTGCACTGCCTCCTCGCGGAGATTGCGCGCAAGTCCAGCAAGCCGCAGGTCGCGCGGGATCGCATCGGCAGAGCCGTCGAAGCGCTGACAGCAGCGGCCGCCGAAGCCGAGTTACTCGAGATTCGCATCGAGCAGGCCGAGATCGCCCTGGCCAGCGGCGACATCGACAGCGCGCGCGATATCGCCTCCCAAACGCTGGATGAAGCCGTTCGACTCGCCAACGACGAGGTGCGTGCGAGGGCCGCTTGGCTGCTGGCTCGCTGCGAGCTCCTCGCGCTTGGCGCCGACCTTCGATCCGCGTCCGAACCGCTGCGGGAGATCGCCGACAAACTCGCCGACTGCGCTGCTGCCGTCCCGGACGGCAAACCCCTGCTTCGGGTCGCGATCGACACGGATCGCGCCGTCGTCGCCGCGCTCATCGGCGACGTTCCGGCCGCCGTCGAGCTCGCCCGCGACGCCCTCGCGCGCCTCGATCGCGTCGCCGCCACGCTCGATCCCAGCGACGCTTCGATTTTCCGCGGCGGCATCGTCCACGCGCCTCGAATCAGCTTGCTTCGCCTGGTGGCGAACATGCAGGCCATGTCCGCAAGCACGACCGCGGCGCCGACCGTCAACCTCGGTACCGCGCTGATGGGAACCGTCCTCGCGCTCAACCGGCGCCTTTCGGGCGAACATGACCTGCCGCGGCTGCTCGAAGTGCTCATGGACGCCGCTGTCAC